>Ga0206125_10000878_pt1 | contig 37563 bp, 39 predicted proteins | sample Helgoland_Spring_4_FD_148598 | JGI IMG/M metagenome (GOLD analysis project Ga0206125, IMG submission 148598) | Pelagic subsurface seawater microbial communities from Kabeltonne, Helgoland, North Sea - Helgoland_Spring_Bloom_20160331_1 | ecosystem: Environmental > Aquatic > Marine > Epipelagic ... | reverse complement strand
CAAAATCATCTTGCACTCTAATAATATCGTCTTCATCCGAAGGATGAGTAGCATCGGTATGTTGCCAAATTTCTGCTACAACTGAAATTTCGTCTAAGCCAATTAAACGATGACGTTCTCCTTGTTTTAAAATGATTTGATCACCTTCGTTATATTCTTTCATCTCATTTTCTTCATCAGAATCACTTCTAATAATCCCAGCAGTGCCTTTGTATACTTGCCAAATTTCTGCACGCCTGTTATGGTATTGCCAAGACAAGCGTGCATTGGGTTTTACAATGAGTATTTTTGGGCTCAGTTTCCCTCCAATTTTTAAGGTGTTTACGTCAATGCCTTCAAAGAATTTATTAGAAAAATCTTGTGCTTGACTTTCATCAATCACTAAAAATCCTCCCCAAGGTCTTTCAAAATCATTAGAAACTACCTTGAATCCAAAAGATTCGATCTCTTTTTTTATTTCTTTATACATCTATTTATTTAGTATACATTTTTTGATAATATGCTTGATAATCTCCAGAAGTTACATTGTTCAACCATTCTTGATTTTCTAGATACCATTTTACTGTTTTGTCTATCCCTTCCTCAAATTGCAAGGAAGGTTCCCAACCCAGTTCATCTTTAAGTTTAGTTGAGTCAATCGCATATCGTAAATCGTGCCCAGCTCTATCTGTTACATAGGTTATTAATTTTTCAGAGGCACCTTCTTCTCTTCCAAGTAAGCGATCTACGGTTTTAATCATCACTTTAATCAAGTCAATATTTTTCCATTCATTAAAGCCCCCTATATTGTAGGTTTCTCCCAATGAACCATTATGAAAAATAACATCAATAGCTCTAGCATGATCGTTAACGAACAACCAATCTCTCACATTTTCTCCTTTTCCATAAACTGGTAGTGGTTTATTATTGACAATATTATTGATAAATAGCGGAATCAATTTCTCAGGAAACTGATACGAACCGTAATTATTGGAACAATTAGAAATCACAGTTGGTAATCCATAGGTATCTGCAAATGCTCTTACAAAATGATCTGAAGATGCCTTGGATGCCGAATATGGAGAATGAGGATCATAAGCGGTTTCTTCAGTAAAAAACCCTTCCTCTCCTAGAGATCCATATACTTCGTCTGTTGAAACGTGGTAAAATAATTTATTGATAAAGTTTCCATTCCAAGTTTCTTTTGCCGCTTGCAATAAACTAAGAGTTCCCATCACATTCGTTCGTGCAAATGAAAACGGATCTTTAATAGACCGATCTACATGAGATTCTGCTGCCAAATGAATAACACTATCTATTTGATGTTTTTTAAAAACTTGATTTACTTTTTCTACATCACAAATATCGCATTTTACGAAAGTGTAATTTTCTTTATATTCGATATCTTTTAAATTCTCTAAATTACCAGCATAGGTGAGCATATCCATGTTTATAATATGATAATTTGGATATTTGTTAACCAATAATCTCACTAAATGAGACCCTATAAACCCTGCACCTCCAGTTACTAAAATGTTTCTCATGAGTTGTGATTTATTTTTTTAATACAATTGGCTAACGAATCCCTCCAATGAGGAATTGTAACTTTAAAATCAGATTTTATCTTAGATTTATCTAAGACTGAATACATAGGTCTTCTAGCTTGTGTAGGATAGTCTTTTGTTTCAATTGGAATTACTTTACAATCAATATTGCTGATTTCCATAATAGCAGTTGCAAAATCATACCAAGAAGCAACTCCTTTATTAGAGTAATGATAAAGGCTTCCTTTCTTACTTAGATTTGTTGAACTTACATCACTTAAAATATCCAAACACGTTTTAACCAAATCTTTGGCAAAGGTAGGAGTTCCAATCTGATCAGAAACAACCTGTATAGATTTTTTTTCATTTCCTAAACGTAAGATTGTTTTTACAAAATTATTCCCGTAAACTGAATACAACCAAGAGGTTCTAATCACAATCGCATCAATACTACAATTGAGAACTGCCAACTCCCCTGCTCTTTTGGTCTGTCCATACACTCCAATTGGGCTTACGGGATCTGATTCTTTGTAAGGTTGTGAATGGTTTCCATCAAACACATAATCTGTGGAGATATGAATTAACTTTCCGCCTACTTTTTCTAATGCATTCACCAAATTTAAAACCCCTTTTGAATTTACTTGTTCTGCTATTTCGGGATTCTCCTCTGCCTGATCAACCTCAGTATACCCCGCACAATTAATCACTGCATTGATATGTTGATCTATAATGAACGTATTTAATACCTCTGCATCACAGATATCCAATTCAGGAAGATCTTTAAAGACACATTGCAAGTTTTCATATTCAGAGGCTAACTCTTTTATTTCAGACCCCAATTGACCCTTCGACCCTGTAATTAACACCTTCATATATTATGTTGTAAATGGGGTTTTAAATTCTGAAAAAAATGGAAGTTTTGCATCTTTTTCTGACACCAACACTTCACTTTCACTCACTCCCCATTGGATATTTAGTATTGGATCATCCCAGCGAATTCCAGCATCATATGCTGGTGCATAGCTCTTATCTACCTTGTAAGAAACTATAGCAGTATTACTGAGTACTAAAAAACCATGAGCAAATCCTCGAGGAATGAATACTTGTTTTTTGTTCTCTCCTGAAAGTTCAATGATAACATGTTGCCCATAGGTCTCAGATCCCTCTCGAATATCAACTGCAATATCCAACACTTTACCTTCTATACAACTAACTAATTTGGCTTGCGCATAGGGAGGTTTTTGAAAATGCAAACCTCTCAACACCCCTTTAGAAGATTTCGATTCATTGTCTTGCACAAATGATACTTTCCCGATAGCTTCCTCAAACTTTTTTTTATTGTAACTTTCTAGAAAGTATCCTCTGTTATCTCCAAATACAGTAGGTTCTATAATCACAAGTCCTTCTATGGAAGTATTCAAAAACTTCATTTAGTTAATCAAATTTAGGAGATACTTACCATATCCATTTTTTTTCAAAGGCTCAGCTAATTTTCTAACTTGCCCAGCATTGATATACTTCATTCTATAAGCTATTTCTTCCAAAAAAGCCACTTTTAAACCTTGCCTTTTTTCAATAGTTTCAATAAACTGACCAGCTTGCATTAAAGAATCGTGCGTACCCGTATCTAACCAGGCAAACCTTCTTCCTAATAATTCAACCTTTAAGATTTTTTGTTGTAAATAGATTTGATTGACTGACGTGATTTCTAATTCTCCTCTTTTTGAAGGTTGTATATTTTTGGCAATTTGTACCACGTCATTTGTGTAGAAATATAAACCAACTACCGCAAAGTTTGATTTTGGATTATTCGGTTTCTCTTCTATGGAAATTACGTTTCCTTTTGAATCAAATTCTGCTACTCCATAACGCTCAGGATCATTCACATAGTACCCAAAAACAGTAGATTTCCCCTCTGCTACATTTTTTCTAGCATTTTGCAACATTCCTGAAAAACCAACCCCATAAAAAATATTATCACCTAGTACCAAACACACATCATCTGTCCCAATGAATTCCTCACCGATAATAAAAGCCTGAGCTAAACCATCTGGACTAGGTTGTGCTGCATATCTTAAATTTAATCCTATTTCTTTTCCATCGCCCAGTAACTTTTGAAAATTTGGCAAATCTTCTGGAGTAGAAATGATTAATATCTCTTGAATACCCGCCAACATTAACACAGATAAGGGGTAATAAATCATCGGCTTATCATACACAGGTAACAACTGTTTAGATACCCCTTTTGTAATTGGGTATAAACGTGTGCCACTACCTCCTGCTAATATAATTCCTTTCATAAATCAAAGTTAATCATTCTTTTTAAGAACATCTAGTTTTAAAAAATGAAGTTGAGGTATCTTAAAAATAAAAAAAGACTACGTTCCGTAGTCTTTTAAATTGAAAGCTAAATAACATTAGCAACTCTAAATAATTATAAATAAGTTTAGTTATTATTTAATGCAACTTTTTTAACTATTGATTTTAATGAGGTTAATTTTATTCTATTTTCTAAATTTAAATCAAAATTAGATGTCACATACCCTATTCCATTATGCTCACCATTTTTGATAGCTACAAAAGCTATATAAGATTTAAATTTTTCTAATTTTAAATTAGATTCTTTTGAATAGATTGAATCATTATCTTCAATATCATTTGGATATACCAATTCCACAAATAGACTTGTACCTCTATTATCAACCTCAAATATTTTAATATCATCTTTAAAAGCATAAAAACTATTTAATAAATTTTCAGCATTTAAGGAATCCGTTTCATTCTTAAATTTTACTAAAAAATCTCTAGACATTCTTGGTAGTATTTCTGAAAAATTTTTAATACCAATCATCTCTGCAAACTTAACATGTTCTTTAAGACGCCAGTAAAAAGTTAAATGTTTGTGAGGTTGTTGATGTAGACCAGTAGCTATAATTAGTTTAACATTGTTCAACTTCAATAGTTTACCTAACTGATAGTCATATTCAGAAAGAATTTGAATTAATGGATCAAAACCATCTGGGCAATACCACTCTGGATTTTCTAAAACTCCTTGGTATGCTTTAGAATTAAATAAATAATGATGCTGTATATGAGCACCTGAATTTAAAAATAAATTTGAAAAATCAGGTTTATATTTTTTCCATAGCGTTAAATGGACATCAGCTAGTAAACTATCTAGAATGACTGCCTTAGCTCCTGGATTTTTTGCTTTGAAAATAGTTTTTACATAATGAAACCATCTTGAAATAGGAACATACAATAAAAGCCCAAGACCTAATGAAATCATTGATTTCAAATTTAATTTTGATTTAGCATTATCATTTACTGATTGATGTACGGCCTGATACAATGCTTTTACGATCCAATTCCCCGAAGGATTAGTTTTAGTCCAAGGATCTGGAATAAAAAAAGAGGGATTATTTAAACGATTCTCAGCATTAAATGGAGAGACCGCACCTACCGAAAGTCCTTCAGTTTCTAACTCTTCAAATATTTGGGGTAGCTCAGGATTATTAACGATATCCCCTAGACGAAATACTTTATGTTCATCAAAGGTTTTCCCAGTATGAACAGTTACCCATTGCACCCAAGGTTCTAAAAGCCTGTACTCTTTTTCAGAAACTGTTTCTATAGGGGATTGTATCTCAAATAATTTTTTAAAATTAGACAACTTACCTTCATTTATATAAAATTTTATATAATCAAAATTAAGTTCGTTTAAACCAAGTAAAATAGTTTTGTTTTTCATAATTATTTTTTAATTCTTAAATACCAATTAGCCATATTCTGAATTCTATCTTTCACAGAATGTTTTTGAATATAGCCAAATTTAGCTAGTTTTTCTGACCTATAGTCCGTAGGCATTGTAAATTTATAAATTAATGTATCGTTGGATAAATCAAACCTGTTAAACTAAAACTTTCTTCGAATTTTAATATTTAAAAACTAAATTTAAAAGATATTTTGCTAAAACTAGTTGACGTTTAAATCTCTTAGGCTCCATAATTAGTCTATGAAGCCATTGAAAACCTATTCGCTGAATCCACTCTGGTGTACGATGGCTTTTTCCAATATAATAATCAAAACTACCCCCAAGACCTATATAACTAGCTTTATATGTTTTAAATAAATCTGACATTATTTTTTCTTGACGAGGTGAACCCATAGCAACAAAAATAACTCTAGGTGCTAACTTATGGAGTTCATTCTTTATCTCTTCAATTTTTTCATAATATGAATATCCGTTTGAATATCCTTTAATATTAATATTTGGGAAATCTATTTTAAGTTGAGATGTTGTAAGTTCTATAACTTCTTTAGTACCTCCAATCAGATAATATCCTAATTCTGGATTTGACTTAATTATCTCGAGCCATAACTTAAACCCGGGTAGTCTTCTTTTTTGGTATACACCCTTTTTCCATAATCCCATTAAAACACCAACACCATCAACATATCCAACATTTTCATTAACAAGTTTTGTTAACCAACTTCTTGGGTTTACAATTTTTTCAGGATTAATAGCCACAAAAACCTTTTTTTGAGATAAAACTTGTTGAACAATTTGAGCATAACTATCAAATCTTGTGACATTTACACCATTTAAATTAACTTTTTTCATTTCCATATTTATCATAAAAACTTAATCCGTAAAACATAAATGCTTGAGTCCAACGGATATAATTAATTCTATTAACACCAAAGTTATATATCCTGTAAGGGAATTTGGATTTATTGAAATACTTCACCCAATTATTGAGCACTTCTTCTATTTCAGAAAATTCATAAATACCGTACTCAGTCATTCGCAAAAGCTGGCCGAGAGCATGAAAGTCCATCACATACATTCTATTTAAAAACAATGGGAACTTCTTGTTTTTTAAGAAATTCTTTTTATAATATTTAATCATTTTATCAAGTTTATATGTGTTAAAATTATATTCTGTTTCATTATTAAGTCTTAAGGCTGCCTCTAAAATATATAACGTGTGGTGATTGTCTATCCAATCTTGAAAACTTTTTTGCCCATAAACTATTGAACCGTCATCTTTTATATTATCTTCAACAGTCCTTATTGATTTATTAACATACTCTCTTTCAGTTTTATTAAGTGTTTGATTTGATTTGGCAAAAATAAAACTCGCAAAAAGTGAAGCATTGAAAACACCCTCATTACCCTCATAAGCACTGTAGGAAAACAAAAGCCCATTGTTAAGTTTTGATCTTCTCAAAATACCCAATAAGTCTTTTGGATATAACCATTCATCTATTTTTACAGGAGGTTTATAATCCTCTAAATTTGATAATTTTTCAAGTGCAGAGTATACGTAATAGGAAACAACAACATTTGGTGCTCCCGCAGGAAAACGAAGCCCTCCACGAGCAACCCATAAAAAGCCATAACCCCATGCATTACTTGAAGGATCTTTAAGTTCTTCAAGTATTAAAACTAGTCTGTCTAAATAATTCGTTAATTCAAGTCTATCGTCTTTGCATAAATACCAATAATTACATATACCAGATATAAATAATGCTATGCCTTTAGCATTATGAGTTTTAGGAACAAATAGTATACGTCTCAAATTGAACGGCAAGACTTTTCCTAATTGTATAAAAACCCACAAAAGGAAGTGAGATTTTTCAGGAACACAAGCTTTAATTAATTTAGAATTAAGCATGTCATATGGGTCCCAACCTTTAAAGTCTTGTTTTGCCCAATACCTTAAAATCTTTAAACTTTTCGTTTTATGCATTGCCATTAAAATTAACTGTATTGAGTTTTAATAAAATATCTTGAATTTGAAAAATTTCTTCAAACTTAGTAGAAATGCTTTGCGCTATTTTTCTAAATAAATCATGATGCATTGGTTTATAATCTTTCTCTAACCGCGTTATAGATACAAATCCTAAGTATTTTAAGTTTAATAACTCGTTTATTTTTTCTTTTAATTTATCAAGAGGAACCCAATATTTATAATTATATTTTTTGAAATAAGATTTCAATTTCAAAAAGGTAGTATTTTTCATTATAAAATATTTATTTGGACACCATTTTTAGATATAGATTCTAAAATTTTAAAACAGGTTTTTGTAACCGCAATAATTTCTTCAAATTTTATTGGTGCTTGTCCATCTTTAAGTATACCGTTAACAAAAGCATCTACCATTTCTTTTTGCCCTTTATTTTGATTAAATATTTTTATCTTTTTAGGCTTCCCTTTACTGTAAATTTTCAATTCTTTAAAATCATTTAATATAGCAGATTGTCCTGCCGAAAACACCTCCACATATTCTTTGGTCATCGATTTTGATCCATTAGCATAATAGGCCAAGACGCCAGATGAACCATTTTTGAACTGAATTAAAATATTCAAACTATCGTTTAATTTATTAGCATCTGGCAATGCTGTTGCAGATACTTTAACTGGCACACTCCCATTAATATAGGTAAGATAATCAATAAAATGACACACTTCTCCTAAAATGCGACCTCCTCCTATTTCTAAATCTTGAATCCAATTATCACCAGCAATTGACCCAGCGTTGACACGATACATCATGGTCATAGGATTATTACCTAAGGCTTTTTTTAATTTGGTAGTTAACGGAGAAAAACGTCTATTGAACCCAACCATAACTGCTTTATTAGTCTTGGACTGTGCTTCAATAATTTCTTCTAATTCTGATTCTAATAGACACAAAGGTTTTTCAACAAATACATTTTTGTTTGCTTCTAGGCTTTTTAAAACGTAGGAGCCATGTGAATCGTGACGCGTCGCTATAAAAACTGTATTGGTTTTATCGTCTAAAATATCTTCTTCTTTAGCAGCACAGAACTGAAATTTAAATTTCTCAGCAACACGTTTAGAAGTTGTACCAGTATTGGTAAGTACTCCAACTCTAGCAACATCTTTTGTTTCTGGGATATTTGGCAAGAGATTGCCTTGTGCATAACTACCAGCTCCAATAAATGAAATGTTTATTTTCCCTAATTGCTCGGTTTCTCCAGTTGCGATTTTAGATTTATTAGCTTCTTTTTCCGTATTATATTTTAAGGCAATACCTGTAAACGGTTCTGTTTTTGAAACTACTAAATCAAAGGCAACTTTTGCATTATCAAAATCAAACTCGTGTGTTGTTAAGTAATCAATATCAATTTTCTTTGCAGCGATTAAATTCTGAAATGCTTCCATGTTACGTTTTTCTGTCCAACGAACATAAGGTAAAGGGTAATCAATACCCTTTTCTTCGTAGTTTAAGTCATAACGTCCTGGACCATAAGAACAAGCCATTTTTAATTCTAGCTCTTTACGATACCAAAAAGGATCGCGTTCAAAGCCTGTTGGCACAGCACCTAAGACTACTACTTTTCCTTTTTTTCGTGCAATAGCACCTGCAAAATTTATGGGATCTAAACTATCTGTTGCAGCAGCAATAATTATAGTATCTGCGCCATAGCCATTTGTTGCTTCAGAAATTTGTTCTTCAATACCTGTAGAATTTCTGGTTAGTCCTAAATCTAAGATGTTATTATCTTTCGCCTGTTTTACAGCAGCTTCAGAAACATCTACACCAATAACAGTAACTCCAGAGGCCTTTAATATAAGTGCAGTTAATTGTCCTAACAATCCCAAACCTATAATAACACAAGATTCACCCAAACGCATATCGGCCTGACGAACCCCTTGCATAGAAATTGCTCCTAATGTATTATAAGCAGCATGTTTTAAGTTAGTATTAATATTAAGTTTTACGCATAAATTAATTGGGACTGAAACAATTTCTGCATGATTGGCATAGCCTACCCCTGCGCAAGCCACTTTATCGCCAACTGCAAACTCTGTGACGCCTTCTCCAACTTCAATGATTTCTCCAGCACAACTATATCCTAGCGGTGAATAAGCATCAAGCTTTTTCATTACTGCTCTGTAGGTTTGAATTGGACCTTGTTTTTTTAGTGTGTCTAAGACTTGCTTTACTTGTTGTGGTCGCTCTTTAGCTTTACCAATAAGGCTTTTTCGAGCGGCCATTACTGTGGATCCCTCTGTGCCTGCACTTATGATAGAATAATGATTTTTAACAATCACCATTCCTTTTCCTAATTGTGGATAGGGCACTTTTTGTATAATCATATCGCCAGAACCCAGCTTTTGAGTTAATTGTTGCATAGTTTTTTTATAAATTTATTTAGGTGTTCTGCTCTCTTAATCCATGAGTTATTTACTGCTAATTCTCTAATCGATTCATAATCGATCTTATTATTGAGCCAATCTCCATACGCTTTCTCAAGTGAAGATAATACCGCCTTATCACTTTCTTCAACAACATAAAAAAAGTCTGGATAATTGTTTGAATAAAATTTAAGATCTCCTACTGCGTTTGTGATGATAGGTCTTCCAGCAGAAATATAATCCCCAAATTTATTTGGAAATCTTGAATTATTTCTTTGATTATTAATTTGAATTAAAGAAAATACGTCAGCACATGAAATTACTTCTGAAAACTCTTCGTAAGGAACCCACTCAAAATGTTTCCAAGAATTAGCTATTAGAGAATTCTCAATAATTTTATTATCTAAATTTCCTGTTGTAAGTAACATTACTTTTTTGCCAGAATCATTCAAAGAACGAATAGCTTTAAAAAGAGCTCCGTTGTTGGTTATTTCGTTTTCATTAATTCCAATAATTGAAATAACAAAAGTAGCTTCTTCAATATTATACTTCTTTTTTTGAGTATTGACATTATGAAAAGGAATTTTACTTATATCTGCACCAGCATTTAAAACTAATATTCTGGAATCTTCAATTTGATTTTGTAATGCTCTTTTTCTTAAAGTCTGACTTATGGTAATACAGCCATCAGCGGATTTACGATTTCTTATTTCACTAAAATTGTCAAATGCTCCCATGGTATACTGATTTATAAGTGGTAAATCATCATAAATCCCCCCCCTTGAATAATGTTCCCACCAATCTGAAATGTAAACAGAATTATAAAAAAATCTGTGAATTAAGCATGGTAAACCTGAATTGGGTCTGTGACCTGCGTCTGAATAGACAACATCTGCTTTGGTAAATGTGACGTAAAATAATTTTAAAATAGTACTTAATGGTGCAATACCTCCTTTTCTAAATCTAGTTGGAAAAATTTCAGGAAAAGCTATGATTTTAACGCCAGATCTATATTCTTTATGAAATGGAAATTTAAAACCTTTTTTTTGGGTGGTAATAAAGGTGATGTCAAAACCGAAATTTACTAGCTCAGAAAATAAATTAATATTTCTTGTAAATCCATTAGCATCTCCTCCATCTAACATGCCATAATGTGATACAATTAGTTTCATTAGTTCTTATATAAATTTTTAATTTCCTCTGATTTAAAGAAATGATTCATAAACTTAGAGTTTTGAATCTTATTAAGGTTTTCATCTGAAAGTTTAAATTGAGATTTTAATTGTTTTTGATATAATGAATTTGATTTATTGTTTCCAATGTTTGCAGTTTTCATTTGTTTTATATCTGTATTTAAAAATTTATTAATAGCCACTATCCCAAATTTATTTATGCAATCTGTTCTTAATATCATTAGCTCTGCATTAGAGTCGATCTTATAAATAGAGAAACCTTTAGCTTTATCAAAAGATTGTGAATAAACGTCAAAATTAAGATGTTTCTTTAATTCATAATCAAACCAATTTAATGCTAAATCATAACCTCTACTTTCAATAAGATTATTAATTTCTTTGAAATCATTGGGTAAAACATCTTTAAAATAAAGTTGCCTATTTTGATAAAAACTCGAAATTTCTCTTGAAACAGGTTCTCTTACTAATGATATGTACTTTATATTATTTTTAGAGTGTTTTCTTAGAAAATTATTAGCTTTATCAATATTTCTGACAGCAAAATCATCCGAATGATTTTCTCTTATATAATCGCAATTAATAAAATGTAATTGATAGACGTTGAAAATTGAAAATTTTCTTTGAAGCGTACTTAAAAGTGATGAACTTCCAGATTTTCCTAAAGTATAAATTGCAATTACATAATCAATTTCACTTTTTTTAATTACTGATAATGAAAAGGATATAAAAAATTCAAACAATTTTTTAATATGATGCAATGGTTCTGTTTTAACCATTACCAATAAATACTTAATATTTTTAATTGACATCATTTAAATTTTAGTGTTTTTGTTAATTAATTTTATTTTATTTTCAATAAACTCAAATCCTTTTCCTGGGTTTTTTAATAAATCTAAAATTGATTCACAAAATTGACTGGAATCTTCAACTACAAAGGGGCTTTTTAGATCTAAATTATCATACCCTAAAGTATTTTCCTTATATAAAACCATTGGTAAGCCTTTCATTATTGATTCTAATAGTTTGATTTTTGATCCTGTACCAGATCTATTTGGTATAATTAATAAATCTGACTTTAAAATATATGGATCAACAGATTTAACATTAGGATAAATATTAATTCTATTATTAGCTAAATTTAAAATTTCAGTTGAGGGATTTTGACCCACAATATTCAATTTAACAAAATCATTTTTCTCTATAATTAATGGGAAAATATCATTTACAAAATGTAAAATTCCCTGTATATTGGGATACCAATTTAGAGATCCTAAAATCAATAATTCATTATTAATGGTGTCATTATTTTTAAAATATTTGATTCTTTTCCATGGAAAGTATGGTTTTACAACTCTATTATTAATATGATGACTTTTAGTTATTACGTTTAAATCTTCTTTATTTAATGCCCAAATTGAATCACATGAATCTATCATCTTTTTTTCTATATTATGAACATTATTACTAAGTCCACTTATAAATTTCTTTTTAGTTAGTGCTTCTAATTTCTCTACTTGATTAATGGATTCTACATTATGTGCAACGTATATTATCTTAGTGTTAATTCTATTTAAATTAAAAACACTTTTACTTATTGAGTAACATCTCAGATGATCTAAAACTATATAATCATATTTATGAAGTTGTTCATTTTTAAGAAATCTTTTAATTGCAAATGAGTAATCTTGTAAAAGACTTTTGTTAAACAACAACTTAATGATTTTGTAAAATAATCCACTTAATCTTGAAAAGCATATAATTTTGACATTTTTATAAATTGGATGATTAACAAAATCATCATTTTTGCCAAAAGTTAAAACATTTACATCATTGTTTTTAGACAATCTATATATTAAACCACCAGAGTAAATTGTGTCTCCTCCTACTATTGGATAAATGTTAGTGGAGATGAATAAGATTTTTTTTCCTTCCATTAATTATAATATTTAAAATTGAAACACAAAACCAGTATAGGGGGTTAAAGGTATAAGCCCATCCGAAACCAGAAATAAGAAAAAATAAAAATATACTCTTACGTCTTCTGAAAGTATTATAAAGAAAATATAAATACAAAAATAAACCAACAATACCTGTCTGTACTAATATTAGGAGAAACATATTGTTAATTCCGCTATTTCTACTAACACCGTCCATAAACCAATGATCTTTAAATGAATATGCTTTTGCTATTAAAAAATTCTTATGTTGTCCTAATCCAACTCCTTTAATAAAATTATCACCTTCAGATATTATAGTAGAAAGTTCCAAAGCACCAAGTAATCTATGATTTGTAGATCCATCTTCTAATTCATATATTTCTTCAAGCCTATCCATATTTGAATACAATACTAAACCAGAAAATAATGAAAAAATAAAATAAACTACTAGACTATTTTTGGATATAATGTTACCAAAAATTAAATCCTTATAAACTAAAATAAGAGTTAACATTAAAACAAACCCAACCAGAGATTTAGCCAATAAAGTTGTTAAAAATATAATTATTAAAAGTCTTCTTAATTTAAGTTTTGAGTTAATTATATTTTGATTAATAAACTCTAATATGATTAATAAAGAAAAATTTAGATAAATCACCAAATATGAAGGTTCATTAAAGATAGAACTAATTCTAAAAGATTCTTTTAATGATCTTCCAGTTGTAGTTGTAATTCCTTCAAAATAATAGGAATAATAAATGCCAAAAAATTGCAGAGAATATTCAATAAAAGCTAAAAAACAAATAAAATAAATAACATATACCCAAACTCTAATTAAATAATTTAATAAATAGTTGTTTCTAAAAAAAAATCTCAAATTAAAAAAAAGATACAAAATCATGAGGAATCTCAAATGACTTGTTACAATAGTCAAATATTTAATGTAATTATTTGAAGTGTCTAAAATGAATAAAAATGACGAAAAAAGAACCCAAATTAAAAGAAATATTAATTTTCGATTCTCTGCAGAGCTTAAAATAAATATTGATTTATTATTATGAAAAAGTAAACTTACACACCCGATTAAAAGTCCAATATCGGCAAAAGAAATATTGGGTGCTATAAAAAAATTAAAGAAAGGTAATAATACAATTACTATCCAAATTGTAGCTTTCATTATTATAATTTAAGTGAAGAATATCCAGCTATTCTTAACCATTTAACTAGTTCGTCAGACACTTTTGAAAAATCATAGGGTAAATCATTTACTTCTTTTTCTGACAAACAGTTCTCTATATTATTGCTATTCATAAAAACCTTCAGTAATGCAAACTCCTGGGCATCTGGGTAATGATCATTATCAATAGCTTTAATATTAGATTTAGCCTTTTGATCTAATTTTGTAATATTAAATATATCTAATAATTTATCAACAAATTTATTGGAAACTGGCCCCTTATAGATCTTTATAATAGCCATCTTAACCATTTGATTCATAGCATTTTTTAAATCTTTTGAAAAAGAGACTTTAAAATCTTCTATATTCGAAGAGTTCCATGCTTTAGGTTCAATTCCTACTTCATTAGACACCACTTCAATAAACTCATTCCAAGACACTGAACCAAACTCATTAAAGTTTATGGTCTCAAAATCAGCCGATAATTCACTTGGTTTCTTACTTAAAAAGTGGGCAAGATTGCCTACATATGTTGCGTTGCTAAAAAAGTCATTAGACTTGGTAGCTATCGGCTTCTCATCGATAATGTATTTGCAAATTTTAATTGCCCATACTGAGCCAGGCCCTAATATGTTGCCACTTCGAACTATAAGAGTAGGAATACTATATTTTGATTGAATTTTCTTAATTCCTAGTTCAGCCATACTTTTTGCATATTTATAAGTATCTCTTTTATCAAGCTTCGGAACTAAATCTTTATGGCCCTCAGACAAAACAATGGAACTTACATGTATCAATGTTTTGACTTGATTATTACTACATAATTGATCAATCGACTCAAGGATTAGATTATTTAGTTTTTTTGTTCTTTTGTAACTAACATCAAGACCATATGCCAAGTTAATAAGATAAATATTTTGATTTGAAATATTTTTGGTAGAACTTTCAAAGAAGACATTTTCATAGCCTCTAAAAAGGATTTGCTTCGATTTATTTCTTGTTACAATAGTAACCTTATTATTAGCTTGGGAGGTAATTTCCTTGACCAGATAGACACCTAAATAGCCTGCACCTCCTAATATAACAAAATGATTCATTTCCTTATTCATAATATGTTTCATCTAAATTGTTAACAACTGTCATTTGATCTATAATAGTCTGCATAAGCTGAGTAGTATGCAAAACAGATTCTAATGATATTCTAGAATTTTCTTTTGAATTCGTTTCTAATACGTTTTCAATATCTAACCACATATTGTAAAAAACATCATCTAAATCAAAACTTGGTTTTATCTTGGGGATGGGCATTAATAATATATCCTCAGATGTTAGCATTTTGATTTCTCTTGCCATCAAAGATCTGGTTAAATAGCTGTGAACCCCATCATTTATAACTATCAAATTCGAAAAATTTGCACTCCTACTTAATCTTACTTCAATTTCAAATTCAATTTGCTTGTTGAAGATAATACACTTCGTGTAAGTATTATTTGCATTTTGATTGAAATCAAATGCACTATGAACAACTTTAACTTCAAGGCTCTTTACGTCAATAATTGATTCGATTAAATAAATGATATAATCAAAAATATGAGACCCTACATCATGAAATATTCCATGGTCATCGGGATTTTCATTGTTAAAATAATCACTTTCAGAAGCCCAATTAAACAAAGCACCTTCACTGGCCTTGATTTTCACTTTTTTTAAGGGTCGGTTTATCAAAATCTTTTTGGTAAAATCAAGGTTCGGAAAAAACCGTCTCGTTTGCGCTACTAAAACATTGATACCCTTTTCTTGAGAAACTTTATTAATATATTGGGCCTCGGCGTTTTTAAGAGTTACAGGTTTTTCAAAAATTATATTTTTGGCATAGTCCTTTATGCTATTGAAAACCTCAACTCTAAACTTGGGAGGAACCGTAATAAAAAAGTTCTCGCAATCAATTTTTTCGTTTAGGTTCTCATGGGGAACCGCACCGATATCATATGCTACTCGTTTAGCGAGGTCGAAATTTTTATCTACAACATGCTTTATGGTGATTGAATCAATCAAATTGATCGATTTCAAATGGTAAAGTTGGAAAATTTTTCCAGCTCCAATAACACAAATTTCTTTCATTCTTTTAGTTTTCTTTTATATAATTCAATATATTTTTTTGAGGTAACTCTATAATCAAAATCTTCTACCGCTCTTTTTCTAGCATTATCACAAATTGCTTCATAATTAGGATTATCAACTATCCATTGAATTCCTTTTGCTAATTCGATTGGAGAAAATGCCTTCGCCAAATATCCTTCTTTTTTATGAGCTACTAAATCCGAAGGTCCAGAGTTATCAAAACAAACCACGGGCGTTTTACATGCCATGGATTCAACTACTGTTTTACCGAAGGCCTCTTGAATGGCCGTTGTTACAAAGACATCTGAGAGCGCATAAATTTTAGCCAATAACACATCATCATTGATAAAACCAAGATTGGTTATTTCTAAATTTATTGCTTCCAAATCGTCGGGATTAATTTTGCCAAAGGTCAGTACTTGATATTTATCAGGATCTAATTTATTTAAGGCGTCCTTTAAAAATGCAAATCCCTTCCACGTATTTCTCGAATTAATGGCGCCAACAACAACTATTGCCTTATTACTTTCAATTTTCAATTCTTTTCTCGTTTCAATTTTATCATAGGGAACAAAAACTTCGGTATCAATATTATTGAAAATTGTAGATATTTTATGATTTCTTAATATTTTACTTTTTTTAGCCTCATTACTGATCCAGTTTGAAATACCAACAATTTCGATCGATTTATTATCTAACAATCGTTTTTTTCTATTAAACAGATAGGTAGATAAGTCTTTTTCCTTATTAGAATTCAAGAAAAAACAATTCCCACAACCTTCTAGATATCTTTTACAATCAAGTGTATAATGACAACCGCCTGTAAATGGCCACATATCCCTTACGGTCCAAATAATAGGTTTTTTTATTTTGTTCAGAACACTTATGTCCACTAATCCTCCATTGATCCAATGAAGGTGAACCAAATCTGCCTCTTTATATGCCTTTAGCCGTAAAAAGTTATACCCAAATAATCCAGTACTAAAAATCTCTTTTCTTGGTTTTTTATAAATTCTCTTAAAATAAATATCAAGCCGCGAACGGAAATAATTTATTCGCTTTGAAAAATAAGACAATTCATTAATATTAATAACGTTTTCATATTGCTCTCCACTCAAATTACCATTATTCAACATTGCAGAATCTACTCCGTTTGAAATAAGACCTTTATGCAACCAATATGCACCTCTTGCGGCACCCTGATTCAAATCTCCAGCAACTATATGTAAAACTTTAATTTTCTTCATTTATTCAATCACAATTAATCCTAAAAAACCATCCATTGATGCTAAACCCTTCTGTTCTAATGAGCTAAAATAAATGATATTTGTAAATAACTTATTGAGCATATCCAGTTGTCATATTTATTAATCCTGAGTTCTAGAAATTTCTAAAATCTTAGTGAAGAATCCTAAATTGTTATTCTCATCAAGACGTTTAAGTACAATTTCTCTATTCTTTTCTAAATCAGATTTTTTAATCAGTTTTCGGTTGTTTAAAATTTCAAAATCATAAATTTTCAAGCCCCAATCCAAAAAGGTCGATCTCAAATAACTTTTTTTATGTAAAATAACCGGTTTTAAAAGGCAAATCGATTTAAATATATTTCCCACAGCTTGTTGCCGAATATGATTCATAAAAACAATATCACTATCCGATATAATTTTAGAATACTCTTCATATTTTAAGAACTCCGTTAATGGATTAAATTTATCTCCGAAAAGACGTGTACCCAATTTAATTACATTATTAATATAGACTTCAGTACCAGAATAAGATAAGGGGCAATAAATCTTACCTTTAAAATTAATTTCTGAGAGTCGTAATAATGCTGATGAATGTTCATTTGTTGAATTGGCCGAATTACCTAGTAAAATATTTAAACCTTTATCACGACCAGATAGTTCTGGCTCTAAAAGATTATATCCTGTCTCATTAAAATAAGAAAAATACAGGCCTTCAATATTTGGATTTATTCTTTTCACTAACTCTAAATCATCTTTGACAAATGTTGCACAAAAATCGACACGTTTTATGATTTCTCTGCACGCTTTCTGTTTTTCAAGAATAAAATTATTTAAAAAGAACCTAACGTTTAATTTTATTAAATCAAGTGGACTCTTACCAAATTGCATCGCTAAACTGCTCTTCGATAAATATTTCGATTTTTTAATTGCGTTGTATCCGTCAATACCCCAAAAAACCCAAATAATTTTTACCTCTTTGACAATTTTTTCAATAAAACTCAAATATTTCCAATCAAAAGAATGCAGTATAATTACCTTACATCTATTCAATTTTTCTATCAAATTTTGAGGTAACTCAAATTCTGAGTTAACCCGTAAAACAGTAACATCTTTATTCTGAGATCTTACATATTTAGGCTCACCTAGACTGAATATTAAATAAGACGAAAGATCAGCATTGTATTTTTCAGACATTCTAATGAAGTCATCAATGAACTTATCGTCTGGCATGATATGTATGACATCTTTGAACACTCCTATTTTTTTAAATATTTTTTAAGCAATTGAAAAGCAAACAATTCGAGTTTCATGGAAAGAAAAACAAATAAAGTAACGGAAGCGAATTGAATCAATATTTTATTCAGTAAGCTATCCGTATTTACAAATGAAAAAAGTAATATCATCGATACTAAATAAATACCTATCACCAATAGTTCTTTCTTTAAATCATCCAAAAAACTCAGAACAGAGTTATTTAAAACCTTTGTTAAAAAATACAATTCAATAAAAAACACAAAACTTGAAGTTAAAGTATAATATAATATCATATCTAAAATGCCACCCTTCAAAAGACCATATACAATACCCGTCACCATAATGGACTTAGAAAAAAGACCAACTTTAAATTGCAACTTAGTCTCACCTTGAGAATTATAAATACTTCCTGCCAATGTACCTATTGATTGTATAGCTCCCAAAAAACAAAGTCCTTTAATAATTGGTATTACCTCCAACCATTGAGACCCAAATAATATCAAAACAATTTCCTTTGCAAAAAAATACAATGAAATCATTATAGGGAAATTTACAAATGATACTATTTTCACAACATTCATGTAACCTACCCATACTTTAGCTTTATCATTTTTAATAATGGAAAGGGAGGGAAACATTACATTGGCAATTGAGCCAGAGATTTGTCTTACAGGAAGAAGCATTAAACTATATGCCTTTGAATAATAACCAAGAATAGTGTCTCCTAATAACTTACCGATCAACAGATTATCAATATTTCGAACAAAATAGTTCAAGGTATTTTCTCCAAATAGAGGTAAACTAAAATTTAAATAAGATTTGATACTGTCGTAACTAAAAGTAAACGTTGGCCTCCATTTTACTAGAGAAAAATTGAAAATAATTAGCAAAAAATTAAAAATAATCTCCTTAAAAATTAAAGCCCAAACCCCATAGCCATAATAAGCCATTAAGATCGTTACTGAACCAGAAATAATTAGATTCCCTATATTTCTAAAAAACAACGACTTAAAATCTAGATCCTTCTTTATCAGTGATTCTGGAATTATCGAAACTGACCCCAAAAACATCGCTACCGATATTACTTTAATAAGTTTACTTAGTTTAGGCAGCTCGTAAAAGGAAGCAATAGTACTCGAAAAGGCAATTAAAACAAGCGTTACAAAAACCCCAAAACCAATAGTAACCCAAAACAACGAATCTAATTCTTTTGAAGATGGATTGGTTTTTTGAATAACCGAAGCTCCTAGACCAAAATCTCTTAAAATCTTCAAGAATCCTGTGAATACAAAAATCATTGCTATTACCCCGAAATCATCTGGCTTTAACAATCTTGCCAAAATGGAGGTAATAAATAAAGTCAATAGCAGTTTTGTCACATTATCAACTATGGACCATGAGATACCACTAATTGTCTTATTTTTTAGATTATTCACTTATTAGCTGTTTTTGATATGGGTGAAAATTTTTTGAGTAAAATTCCGAACTGAAGTATACAGAACCGTTTTTCGTTTATTGCTACATAAAAACTAAAAAAGACTGTGCAGTGCTTTCGATTGGTTTATTGCCTCATTATACCAATCTTCCTTAACTTCATTTACATGGTAATTCGAGCAAAAATATTTTATTTCTTCTATAAAATGGTCACAGGCATCTAATGTAAAAACCTCTCTGTATCCTTGTTTTTCCAGAATACAAGTAGGTTTAAAGTCTGGAGGTAATGCGTAAGCTCTCTCAAGAGTAATCATCCCTTTGGTTCCCCAAATTTGATATCTGCTTTGGTACATATTATTAAAACCAAAAATTAAACTAGCGGTTCTACTTTCTCCAAAATTCAACAACGCCGTTCCTCTAATTTCAACTTCTTTTCCTTCATTCTCCAGAACAGCAAGGGCATTTACGGGTTCAAGACCGAAAAACTTTCTCGCCACATGAACGGTATAGGAACCCGCATCTAAAACGACTCCCCCTCCTGAAGATTTCTTATATCTAAAATCATTTTCGTGAATAGGAGGAAAACCAAATCTGGCTTCTAAATGAAATGGTTCACCAATCTCACCTTTTTTAATCAAATCTCGAACAAATTGATGTTGTGTATGAAACTGATACATGAAACCTTCAAAAAGAGCCATGCCATATTTTTTACAGCTCTCTACCATTTCTAGAACCTCAGATAAATCAGAACCTAAGGACTTTTCGCATAATATTTGTTTTCCATTTTTTGCAGCTTCAATAACAATATCTTTATGAGTTCCCGTCGGCGAAGCTATATATACAGCATCAAATTCATACTCCTTTATGGCCTGATCAAATAACGTAACCAGTGGTAAATTAAATTTTTCTTTAATTGCTTCTTTTTGGCCTCTTCTGTTTGGATCAACACAAATTGCTATTTCGCTAACCCCTGAATTCATTAAGGCGGGTATGGAATATTTCATAGCGAGATTACCACAACCTACTACTGCAAACTTCAATTTCTTATTACTCATAAATTCTCTTTAATTGTTTTCTCATTTCTTCCACACAATATTCTAGGCCATTTTCTCCTAATTCAGTGTAAAAAGGAAGTCTAACAATTTTATTCCCTAAGTCTTCAGTTAAAGGCAAATCTTCCTTTTTATAACCATATTCCAATCCTTTCGGGGCCGAATGAAGCGGCATGTAACCTATATAGGCATAAATATTCTTTTCTCTTAACCCTGCCATAAATAACTCGGCATTTTCTATGGAATCAAAAATAACCCAAAAGGCATGATGATTAATTTCAACTTCATCTGGAATTTTAAAAATGGACAGCTTCCCAGCCTTTTGATAATCTGAAAACAAATCAAAATACGCATTTGTTATGCGGCTTCGGATGGCTTTCATTTTATCTTCTTCACTTAACTGTGCATATAAAACGGAGGCTAAAATATCGGATAACAAATAACTCGATCCCTTATCTACCCACGAGTATTTGCTTTTGACACCTTTTAAAACAAGACTCCTATCCGTTCCTTTTTCTTGCGTAAAATGAGCTCTTTGTATCCACTCCTTTTTATTAACCACCAATGCTCCGCCTTCGCCTGCACTAAAGTTCTTTGTTTCGTGAAAACTAAATGCTGCCAAATGAGCTTGAGTTCCGCAGGCCTTACCCTTGTAATATGAACCATAAGATTGTGCACAATCTTGCATCACTATTAAATTATGTGAACCGGCAATTTCCATAATTGTATCAATATCACAAGAGACACCGGCGTAATCAATGGGAAGAATCATTTTGGTTTTTGGGGTAATTAATGCTTCAATTTTAGAAGCATCAATATTCATTGTTTCTTTTTCGATTTCACAAAATACAGGGATTGCTCCAAATAGAATTACCGCGTTAACGGTTGAGCTGAACGTGTAAGAAGGAAGAATTACCTCATCCCCAGGTTGGATTCCTGCCAATACAGCTCCCATTTCTAGTGCAGCGGTTCCCGAGGGCACTAAAAACACTTCATTAAAGCCATGCTTCTTTTTCATTAGTGAGATTACTTTTTGACAAAAAGTATGATTGCCACAATGACGTCCAGACCGGTATGCCTCTAGCAAGTATTCTTCTTCTTTTCCGGTATTATAAACTTTATTAAATGGTATGATCATAAACTATTTAGTTGAATTTAATGGCAGAAATTAAACTTCTCGCCTGAATATTTAAGTAATTATTAAATTTTATAAAGTAATTTAACTGGTTTAAGGTTATCCAAATATAATTTTCTGGAATCTGCGAGGGAAAGTCCTCATCGGCCTCAATAATCAAACTTCTATTCTGTTCTCTGTAGAAACGTCCACCTTCCTCAGATTGTAACGTATCAAATTTTATTTGATTTTTATCTACGTTCAGAACATACTCTAAAAACGGAACAGCAGCCAAGTCGTCTTTATAACTACCAGTAATACATTGTACCGTTGGAGCCATTTCAATAATATCAAAGTTCCCACTTTCGAGTTTTGCTTGAATCAAAAAATGATAAATACCATTAACTTTCTTAGTAATAAAAGCTATAATTCCTTCCTGAACTGGCTCTAACAAAGGTTGGGACCATGCCGTGACCTCCCGGTTGGAGATTTCAACCTGAGCAGCAATTACTTTAAAGAACTTTTTGTCTTTATGTCTGATTTCATTTGGTGTTACCTCCCAATCACGGACATTGAATATTGACTTTGATTGGACTCGCAAATCGTAACTGCATTTTAAGTCAGTAATCCATTTGATGATGTCGTCTAATGCGTTTGCAACATTGGTTTTTTCGTTTGCAGATATCAACATGCCCAACTCAAAATTCTTAAATTGAAATTTTGGTAAAACAGCATACTCAAATGAAATTCCAGATATAACGGTTCTGGTATCCATATTGACCAAATTATCGAATTGAATTAAATTCTTAATCTGTCCTAAGGTTAACCAGATGAAATCTTCGTGGACTTCTATTTCATCATCTATTTTAAGAATAATGTTCCTATTTCTTTTTTTCAAAAAACGAGCTCCTTGCTCAGATTGAAGTTGATCCAAAATAATATTGTTTCGACTCGCATTTTGAAAATATTCAAGATATCGTGGCTTGTTTCCTTTATGTACTTGCGTGTAATTACTTTTTGTGGCCTGTAATGTCGGTGATAGTTGAACGTTGTTTACGTTTCCGGGTTCTACTTTGGCTTGTAGTAAAAAGTACAAAATACCATTAAACTCCTTGGTAATTATTCCTAGATACCCGATTTCAGGTTGATTAATAATAGGTTGATCCCATTCTTTAACTTTTCCCCAATTCGTTTGAACATTAATTCCTTCAATAGTAAAAAACTTACCGGACTGGTGTTTTAATACTCCCTTTTTCTCGTCTAAAGTCCAATCTTTTAATTCTGAAAATGGAATTTTCTTTACGTTAACACTGATGGCATTATTTCTTTCTTTTAACCATTGTTTGATTCCTTTTGTAGATATAAAAGGATTTTCTTCGGTCAATGCTGATTTTAAAAATAAATTCTCTAGACTTTTTTTTCTTTTCATTTATAAGCAACTTCTAGCATTAGATAATTTATACATTTTAAGTTTATTTTAAAGATTAATTTTACGGCATGGTAAGAAATATAAAATTTTGAGAAACCAGTTGTATTAAACATAATTCTCAAGTTTACCTAAATTTTCTTAGACTTAAATAAGAATCGTTAAACTTAAAATCAAAATATGAGTACAAATTAATAATCCCAATATTATTAGCACTGATAATAGTATTAATTGAATCAAAACCAATATTCTTGAATGTATGCAAACAACTATACCAAAATGGATAAGCTAAATAACTGAATTTGGATTCTACTCCTCCTAATTCAAGAATTATACTATTTTTATTAATCTTATATGCCATAAACCCAAATAATTGACTCTTGTAAAATCCTCCTAAAATATTTGAGTTTTCGTATAAACTATCAACCCAATTTGAGTTGCGTAATCTAGCTTGCTCCTCCTTTATTTGAGGGTCCTCAAAAAACCTTCCAAAATTAAAGTCTTTGTAAACTATATTTTTTATTTCTACTTTATTACTTAATTTATTAGGCTTTTCGATTTTTATTTTAAATCTGTTAAAATTTTCGTTATTCTTAATCTTTTTTAAATTATTAATAACCCGAAAACTTGTTTCGATATTCTCATAACCGAACAAACTGAAAATATCTTTAATTTTTCTTTCTGTCGCATTAATTCGAACAATAGAGTAATTTATATTTTCTTCAATGCATGTTTTTTCAAATTCTTCAACTAATAATTTTCCATTAGTTATAGTGTCAAAATTGAGTTGATAAATTTCATTAGTTTTTACCTTTAAAACTTTGTCATTCCAAGCCGTATGGTCGTAATGAATATAATTCTCTTCGTTAAACTGAATTGATTTCATAACTATATTGTTCCAGAGTCTACATGTATATTTTGTCCAGTAATTGACTCCGATTTATTCGAAAGTAAAAAGCTTATCATATTTGATACTGATTCTTTCGAGGTAGGTTTCTTAAGCGATGTCCTTTGATAAATTCTGTTTTTTTGAGAGCTATCAAGTGTATTACTCATCTCGGTTTCCATAAATCCTGCCACAATACAATTAGATCTAATTCCTCGCCTACCCCATTCCCTAGCTGTATTTTTTGAGAATGCTTCAAGAGCTCCTTTGGATGAGGCATACATTGATAGGCCATTATAGCCTGTGTGAACGCTAATACTAGACAAGTGAACAATAGAGCCTTTAACCTTATTAAGAAGCATATTTCTTAAAACAAATTTTGTTATAATATAAGGAGAAAACACATTAACATTAAACATTTGTTTAACCTTCTCTATTTTCATATTAGTAATAATGTCATCATAGGCAATAGCCGCATTGTTAACAAACCCTAATAAGGATGTTTTATTCTTAATATTGTTTTTTAAAAATAATTCTAGATTATCAATATCGGAAAGGTCATATTCTAAAAATCTGAATTTTTTAAATTCACTAAAAATGCCATTATAAGTTCTACTAATTCCAATTACATGGTAGTTTTCTTGTAATAACTTCAGGCAAATTTCTTTACCCAAACCTTTAGAGATTCCAGTAATTATAACTGTTTTATCTTTTGATTTTTCCATTTTCGTTCAATTCAATTGATTTTACAATATTTATTTTAGCAGGAATTTCAAACCTCTTAAGTTGTTTTTGAAAGAATTGTTTTATTTCAAGTAAAACAACATCTCTATTCAAAACTAAATCACACAAAAGTATATTTCCTAAAACGGAACTTTCTTTGGCATACACCTTACAAAGTTTAATAAAATCAATATTATTTATTTTATTTTCTACAGCCTCAATATTAACTATATAGCCTCCTACCTTGATAACATTTGCTGACCTTCCCTTTATACAGAACTCATGATCATTTTTAAATTCAACTAGGTCACCAGTATTATACCAACCATCGTTCAAATGTATGTGACCAGATTTACCTAAGAGCTGCTTGTGAATTAATAATTCATCGTTTTCTACCTTAACTAAATTCTTATACTTAAATGGAATATGAAAATATTCTCCTTTTGAAGCAAATAGACTACCAGCTTCAGTAGATGCATAAATATTAATAAATTTAGCATTAGGAAAACTATTTTTTAGCAATTTATGAAATTTTAAATTAGAACCTTCTCCACCTAAAGTAATTTGTTTTATATTATTAAAAGAATTGCCATTGGAAGAAATCATTTTAAAAAATGTGGGAGTTGCTGACATATGGGTTACCTCATACTTATTAATTCTATCAGAAACTTGTTCATAATTATAACCAAACATGTTGATTAAGGTATTTTTATTCAATAAGGCTTGAAATAAGACTTGATAACCTGCCATCCTATCAGGCTGATAAAAGAGAGCCCAAACATCATCAAATCTATCATTCGATATTTTTATATTTCTGACCATATTTCTATAATGGTGAATGATTTTTTTTGGCTCTCCAGTTGTACCTGAGGTAAGTAGCTCGATTGAATTATTATTACTCTGCATTGTAAAAATTAAATCATCTATACTTTTTACTTTCTGACCTGCTAGCTTTCTAATCATATCTAAAAAAAATAATTCATGGTAAGAATAATTATTTTCAGATACACCATTGACATAATCAAGTAAATCTTGATATGAAACATTATTTTTATCGACAAAGAAGAGCTTATCCATTAACCTTTGCTTTTATTTGTGCTATTGTAAAAATAAAGTCATTTTCAAAAATATCTACTCCCGTTTCATCTTCTACTTTGACGGTAAGTTCAGCCAGCATGAAACTATCAAAACCTAGATCGTCTCTAAGATTATCATTATCACTAATAGAGGAAAGTTTTTCCATCCCATTACCAACTCGTATTTCATTTATTATCTCTAGTAACTCCATTGTTTATAAAATTAAATTTATTTTGATTTGATTAAATTTTTTAAGTAGTTGTAGTAATCTCCTTTTTTTGAATAAATTTGTGACTCTAGCCACTTCTTTGAAATATAATTCATTTTTAATCCAATTTCCTCCAAACATGCGATTTTTAAACTTGTTCTTTTCTCAATAGCCTTGACAAATTCAGTAGCTTCAGTCAAGGACTCATGCGTGCCTGTATCTAACCAAGCAAAACCCCTACTTAATACCTCCAGCTTCAAATCATTATTAACAAGATATTCCTGATTTACCGAAGTAATTTCTAATTCACCTCGAGGTGAAGGTTTTACATTTTTTGCCACATCAACAACGGAGTTTGGATAAAAATACAACCCTACAACGGCGTAATGTGATTTAGGAATTTTAGGTTTTTCTTCAAGAGAAATAACGTTCCCATCATTATCAAATTCGGCTACACCGTATCTTTCAGGATCATTAACATAATTGCCAAAAATAACCGCTTTATTTTCCTCCGAAACCGTTTTAACTGCCTGAAAAAGCATTTTCTGCAAACCGGATCCATAGAATATATTATCTCCTAACACCAAACAAACATCCTCGTTACCAATAAATTCTTCTCCAATGATAAAGGCCTGAGCCAGTCCATCGGGAGAGGGCTGCTCCTCATATTGGAATGAGACTCCAAACTGAGAACCATCACCCAATAATTTTTTAAAATTAGGCAAATCGTGTGGTGTAGAAATAATTAATATCTCTTTAATTCCTGCCAGCATTAAAACCGATATAGGGTAATAAATCATGGGCTTATCGTAAATAGGCAATAACTGTTTACTTACACTCAATGTTAATGGGTGTAATCGTGTGCCCGAACCGCCTGCTAAAACTATTCCTTTCATTATTGTTAGGTGATTTACTCTTGATATTGTTTTTGGTAATAATTCTGATATTTCCCTGAGGTCACATTTTCTAACCAAGCTGAGTTAGTTAAGTACCATTCTATTGTAATTGCCAAACCTTCTTTAAAAGAAACAGATGGCTCCCAACCCAATTCTTTATTGATTTTTGAGGCATCTATGGCATATCGCAAATCGTGACCAGGACGATCTTTTACAAAGGTAATTAATTGCTCACTGGTTCCCGGTGTATTACCCATTTTAACATCCATTTGCTGACATAGCTCCAATACCAAATCAATATTCTTCCATTCATTAAAACCGCCTATATTATAAGTTTCATGATTTCGTCCTTGATGAAAAACCAAATCAATAGCAATGGCATGATCTATAACATATAACCAGTCTCTGGTATAATTTCCATCACCATAAACGGGCAGCGGTTTTTTATTTAAAATATTATTGATAAACAAGGGAATTAATTTCTCTGGAAACTGATTCTGTCCGTAATTGTTTGAACAGTTCGTAATCACGTAAGGCATTTTATAGGTTTCACCATAAGCTCTTACAAAATGATCCGAACTCGCTTTAGATGCCGAATATGGGGAGTTTGGGTCATATGGAGTTGTTTCTTCAAATAAACCCGTTTCTCCTAAAGTCCCATATACCTCATCGGTACTTACATGATAAAAACGTTTACCAATCCAATCACCTTGCCAAAGACTTTTAAAGGCATTAAGTAATACCATTGTACCTAATATGTTAGTCTTGGCGAATGCTAGAGGATCATTAATAGATCGATCAACGTGGGACTCAGCAGCTAAATGAATAACACCTTCAAATCTATAAGTATTAAAAATCTCATTGATGTAAGATTCATCAGTAATATCACCATGCAAAAAATTATAATTAGTCGCATTTTCAACATCCTTTAAATTTTCTAAATTCCCTGCATAAGTCAAAGTATCTAGATTATAGATATGGTAGTCTTTGTAATTATTTACAAAAAGTCTTACGACATGCGAGCCAATAAAACCAGCCCCTCCAGTGATTAAAATATTTTTTTCCATAATTAACTTATTCCGCAAAAATCAATAATAACTTTATTTGAGTCTAACTCTAAAGTTTTAAACTCATCATGTGCCACTAACAACGCTATAATGTCTGCTTCTGCTACGGCTGTTTTATAATCCGTAAGCTTAAATACATTATGTTCATCAATATTAGGCTCTACAATAAAATGAATTTCATTATTAGAGTTTTGTAATACCTTTTGGGCTATATACTTCGCTGGTGATTCTCTTAAATCGTCAATATTGGGTTTAAAAGCCAAGCCCATTATTGCTGTCTTAGGCTTTCTCCCGTGTTCCAATTCAAACTGTAGCTTGGCATTTTGAATCTTCTCTGCACACCAGAACGATTTGTAATTGTTAATCTCTCTTGCCGTTCCTATAATTTTAGACTCCATAGGGTAGTCTGAAACTATAAAGTAAGGATCCACAGCGATACAATGACCACCAACACCACAACCCGGTTGTAAGATGTTTACCCTTGGGTGTTTATTGGCTAGATTTATAAGTTCCCATACATTAATCCCCGCTTTATCACAAATAAGCGATAACTCATTAGCAAAAGCAATCTGCACGTCTCTAGAAGAGTTTTCTACCAATTTACACATCTCCGCGGTACGTGCATTTGTTGCATGTAATTCTCCCTGTACATGCTTAGCATAAAATTCAATAGCTTTATTAGTCGATTTTTCATCAACACCTCCTATCACTCGATCATTATGCACCAACTCATGCATTACATTACCTGGAAGCACTCGCTCCGGACAATATGCAATGTATAAGGTGTCTTTTAATTCTGGACGTTGGCCATAAATTAACTGCATCATTTTCTCTGTTGTTCCAATAGGTGACGTAGATTCAATGATATATAAATCGCCTTCTTTTAACAAAGGAAGTACTGCATTTGTAGCTGCCTCTACAAAAGAGATATCTGGCTCATTCTTCCCTTTAAAAGGGGTCGGAACTACTATTAAATAGGTATTTGCTTCTACCGGAGTTGTTGCAGCCTTTAAAAAGCCTTTTTCAACAGCTGACGCAACAGCAATATCTAAAGAAGGTTCTACAATATGAATTTTACCAGCATTGATGGTGTCTACCACTTTCTGATTAATATCTACGCCATGTACCTTTGTTCCTCCACTAGCTATTAAAGCCGCTGTAGGTAGCCCAATATACCCTAAACCAATCATTACTACTTCTGGTTGTGTCATTGTATTTAATTAAAAGTAATTTATTATTATTTTCTAAATGCTATAGCTTAGCTATAAAAGCGACAATGCGCTCGCATGCTTTACCGTCACCATAAGGGTTATGTAATTTACTCATCATTTCAAAACGCGACTCATTGTTTAATAAATTTAAAGCTTCACTTACAATACGATTTTTATCGGTACCTACTAAAATCACAGTACCTGCATCTACAGCCTCTGGGCGTTCCGTAGTCTCACGCATAACTAGTACTGGTTTTCCTAAACTTGGTGCTTCTTCTTGTACCCCACCACTATCAGTGATTATAATCTTAGCACGATTCATCATCCATATAAAATCCTGGTAGGCTAATGGATTAATGAGCATCACGTTTTCAATATCTGATAAAATACGTTTTACTGGCTCTTGAACTTTTGGGTTTAGATGGACTGGATATAAAATTAAACGGTCTGTATTATCTTGTGCTATTTCTTTTAATGCCTCACAAATTCTTATAAAACCAGCTCCATGATTTTCACGGCGATGCCCTGTTACTAAAATCAATTCTTTATCTCCTAGAGTAGTTGACAAATCGCTTATAAGATTACTTGGCTCTTGGTTTACGAGTTCAACACTATCGAAAAGTGCATCAATAACAGTATTGCCAGTAACTAGTATGTTATCTTCTTTAATGTTCTCTTTAAGTAAGTTTGCTTTAGAAGTATTTGTAGGTGCAAAATGATAATCACAAACACTACCTGTTATTTGTCTATTAATCTCTTCTGGGAAAGGAGATAATTTATTATGAGTTCTGAGTCCTGCTTCAACATGACATACTTTTGCCCCACTATAAAAAGAAGCTATACTCCCTGCCATGGTAGTAGTGGTATCACCGTGTACAAAGACATAATCTGGCATAAAATCCTCTAAAATAGCTTTCATGTTGGTGATTATATCTGCGGTGAGACCATATAAATTTTGGCCAGGCTTCATTAAATCCAAATCATAGTCTGGTGTTATTTTAAAAAAATCCAAGACTTGATCAAGCATCTCACGGTGCTGTGCGGTTACACACACTTTTGTTTCAAAAACGTCTAAATGTTTTTTAAACTCTTTAACCAATGGTGCCATTTTAATAGCCTCTGGGCGCGTTCCAAAAACAATTAATATCTTTTTCATATTCATTTAACTAAAAACCAATTATTTAATAATTCTTTTCTATTGTAAAGAATATTCTCTTTTGTTTTCCAATCTATAACCTGAAAACCTGCATGTTCACAAATTGCCTGTCCTGCTGCAGTATCCCATTCCATGGTAGGTGCAAAACGAGGGTAACAATTGGCAGTTCCTTCTGCCACCATACATAGTTTTAAAGAACTTCCTTTAGAAATTAAATTCACTTCTCCATGGATGTCTCGCATTTCTTGCACATAGGTTTCTGTTTCTGGAGACATATGAGATCTACTGGCCACAATAGTGAAGGTTTTATCTTCTCTTTCTAATGGTAATTTATTGCCCTTTAAAAGTAAAGTTTCAACATCATAATTCTTTAGATCGACAGTTGCCTTAAAAGTCCCTATTTCTTCACTAGAAAAATACAAATCACCCGTTACAGGCACAAAAATAACTCCAATGAGAGGTTTTTGATTTTCTATTAAAGCAATGTTTACGGTAAACTCACCATTGCGCTTTATAAATTCTTTGGTGCCATCAATAGGGTCTACAATCCAGAGTTGGTTCCAATCCTTTCGTACTTCGTAGGAAATCGCTTTTCCCTCTTCAGAAAGCACTGGAATATCTATCTTTGTTAAAAAAGACATTATCACTTTATGAGAAGCGGTATCTGCCCGGGTCAAAGGAGAGTTATCCCCTTTCGTTTCTATATCAAATTCACCAGAGTGGTAAATTTCTAATATGGCTTTACCGGCTTCTAAAGCGGCAGTAATGGCAGTGTTTAACAACTGTTTCATAATCAAATAATCATCCCCGCTCCAATGGTTTCATTGGTTTGCTCATCAATAATAATTAAACTTCCTGTTTGACGGTTCCTTTTGTAAGCGTCATAAAACAGTGGCTTGGAGGTTCGTAATGTGATCCGTCCAATGTCATTCATTTCTAATGAATCAATATCTTCAATACGGTGCAAGGTATTGATATCGACCTTGTATTTCAATTCTTTGACCATGGCCATACATTCATTAGTGGTATGTTTAACTATTACTTTTGTTCGTGATTGCAAAGGTTTGCCGTTCATCCAATTCACTAAAACTTCTAGATCTTGACCTATAGCAGGCACATTGTTTTCTCTAACAATCATATCTCCTCTACTCACATCAATTTCATCTTCTAATGTCATTGTAACTGACATCGGAGCGAATGCTTCTGAAATTTTATCACCATTTATCTCGACTGTCTTAATCTTAGAATTAAATCCTGATGGTAAAATCTTTACCTTATCGCCTGGTTTAAATACCCCTCCAGCAATTCGACCAGCAAAACCTCTAAAATCTTGATTTTCTAAAGTGTGTGGACGAATAACCGATTGGATCGGAAAACGACAATCGATATGATTGTAATCACTGGAAATATGAACGGTTTCCAGGTGGTACATCATGGTACTGCCTTTGTACCAATCCATGTTTTCTGATTTATTGACCACATTATCTCCATTGAGTGCAGAGATTGGAATAAACTGAATGTCACTGATGTCCAACTTGGATGAAAATGCTTTAAAATCAGCTACGATCTTATCATACACTTCCTCACTATAATCTACCAAATCCATTTTATTGATACAAACAATGGCGTGAGGTATCCGCAGTAAAGAGGCGATAAAAGAATGGCGGTGCGTTTGCTCTAACATGCCTTTGCGCGCATCAATAAGTATGATGGCTAAATTGGCTGTAGATGCCCCTGTTACCATATTTCTGGTGTATTGGATGTGTCCTGGGGTATCCGCCACAATAAACTTTCGTTTTGGGGTTGCAAAATAGCGATAAGCCACATCAATGGTGATACCCTGTTCACGCTCAGATTTTAAGCCATCTGTCAATAAGGATAGATCTACATAATCAAACCCTTTATTTTTGCTAGACGTCTCAACAGCATCTAGCTGGTCTTGAAAAATAGATTTACTGTCATACAATAAACGACCAATGAGCGTACTTTTTCCGTCATCCACACTTCCTGCAGTTGTAAATCTTAATAGTTCTATATTTTGATACTCCATAATTTTTTTAATTTCTTCTAAAAATAGCCTTGTTTTTTTCGATTTTCCATGGCAGTTTCAGAACGTTTATCATCTGCCCTTCCACCACGCTCAGTGGTTCTGGTTGTAGCGATTTCTTCAATGATTTTAGTCAAATCGTCGGCATCTGAAACAACAGCACCCGTAATGGGCATATCACCACAAGTTCGGTAACGCACAGTCATATTCACCACTTCTTCACCTGGCTTTAATTTGATATATTCTGAATTGGCTAAGATCACCCCATCACGGACTACACAATAACGCTGGTGAGAAAAATAGAGAGAAGGCAACTCTATGCTTTCTAGTTTAATATATTCCCATACATCTATCTCAGTCCAATTAGAAATTGGAAAAACTCTAAAGTGTTCTCCATAATTTTTACGGCCATTGAATAAGTTCCACAATTCTGGACGTTGGTTTTTAGGATCCCATTGGCCAAATTCATCGCGGTGAGAGAAAAAGCGTTCTTTGGCACGCGCTTTCTCCTCATCACGTCTTGCACCCCCCATGGCGGCATCTACTTTATGGGCTTCCAAAGTGTCTAACAAAGAAACGATTTGCAACGCATTACGTGATGCATCAGCCCCGGTCTCTTCCTTTACGCGGCCCTTATCAATGGCCTCTTGAACAGAGCCCACAATGAGTTTAACGCCCAGCTTTTCCACCAAAGCATCACGGAACGCAATGGTCTCGGGGAAATTATGTCCAGTATCAATATGAATTAATGGGAAAGGAATTTTAGCAGGGTAGAATGCTTTTTTAGCTAAATGTGTCAATAAAATTGAGTCTTTACCTCCTGAAAAAAGTAACACAGGATTCTCAAATTGAGCTGCTATCTCTCTAATTACAAAAATGGCTTCTGATTCTAACTCTCGTAAATGATTAATTACGTAATTGCTCATTTTTTTAGCTTATTTTATATTTAACATATTCTACAACTTGTTTCACAGATTCTTCTATGGTCATTTTTTCTGTTACAATTTCTATATCTGGATGTATTGGAGGTTCGTATGGAGCATCAATTCCCGTCATATTTTTAATTTCTCCAGCTCTTGCCTTCTTATACAAACCTTTTACATCTCTTCTTTCACATTCTTCAATTGATGTATTCATATAAACCTCAACAAAGTTTTGAATACCAACAATATCTTTTATGTTTTCTCTATCTTTTAAATAAGGAGATACGAAGGCTGCAAAAGTAACAACCCCAGCTTCTACAAATAATTTTGATACTTCAGCAATTCTTCTAATGTTTTCTTTTCTATCTTTTTCTGAAAAAGTTAAATCTTTGTTGATGCCATGCCTTATATTATCACCATCTAATGTATAAGTGATTATATTTAACTTGTGAAGCTCCAACTCGACCAAATTGGCTATTGTAGATTTTCCTGAACCTGAAAGACCTGTAAACCAGACAAGTAAGGACTTATTTCCTGTAATTTCTTCTCTATCAGATTTTGAAACCTGATAATTTTCCTCAAAGATATTATTCATTAAATTTTAATTTTTGTCTTTCTCTTATTCATTTATTTCTTCTATCCAATCCAAAATTAATTTTATACCATAATTTTTCATGAAAGAAATACAGTAGCATTTTTGTTAGTACCTCAAAAGCTCCAATTTTTAAACCTGAAAGTGGGTTGCCTGTGATTATCCAGCCAAATATAATGGTATCAATAGTCCCTATGGCGCGCCAAGAAAAAGTTTTTATGATATGACGTTTATCAGAATCTTTTACGGATGATTTAAACCAGATTCGTTCATGAATATAATACCAAACTAATTTGGTTAATGTTGTTATTCCTGAAATATTTAGACCTTCATTAAAATCTCCTGTAATAAGCCAAGCAAAAATTAGAGTATCTATAGTACCTATAAATCTCCAAGATAAAGATTTTGCAATATGTCGTTTACTGATTTTCAACAATATATTTAAATAACTGTGATTTAATGAAAAAATTATTATTCAAAATAATCTAAAGTTTCAAAACCACCTTTTTTTAAATATTTATCCTTTTTCATTAGTTCTATATCAGAAATCATCATATCCTTTACTAAAGAAGCTAAATCGTGTTCTGGCACCCAACCTAACTTTTCTTTGGCCTTAGAGGGATCTCCAATCAATAAGTCTACTTCAGTAGGTCTAAAATAAGTTGGATCAATAGATAAAACTTCTTTACCTATTTCTAACTGAAAATCAGGATTATTACAAGATTTCACAAATGCTATTTCTTCAACTCCTTCTCCTTTAAATTCTAACTGTATCCCTACTTCATTAAATGCCATTTTCACAAAATCTCTGACTGTTGTTGTTTCACCAGTTGCAATTACCCAATCTTCTGGCTGTTCTGCTTGTAAGATCATCCACATCATACGGACATAATCTTTGGCATGTCCCCAGTCTCGCTGAGCGTCTAAATTACCCAGGTAAAATTTGTCTTGCAGCCCTAATGCTATTTTTGATACCGCTCTTGTAATTTTTCTTGTCACAAAGGTTTCTCCTCTTCGAGGACTTTCGTGGTTAAATAGAATACCATTACAAGCGAACATATTATAGGCTTCACGATAGTTTTTAGTAATCCAAAAACCATAAATTTTCGCGACTCCATAAGGAGATCGAGGATAAAAAGGTGAGTTTTCGTCATAAAAACCTTTTTCATTTTTATTCTCCGGCATCCCTCCGTATAATTCAGATGTTGATGCTTGGTAAATTCTTGTTTTCTTTTCTAAACCCAATAAACGAACCGCCTCTAAAACACGTAAAGTGCCTAGTCCATCTACATTTCCAACATATTCGGGAGTATCAAAAGACACCTTGACATGAGACATTGCTCCTAAATTATAAATTTCATCAGGCTGACATTCTTCTATAATACGAGTCAGATTCATCGCATCTGTTAAATCTCCATAATGCAATTTCAAACGCTGATTCGGGTCGTGAGGGTCTTGGTATAAATGATCAATACGGTCTGTGTTTAATGAAGAAGACCTTCTTTTGATGCCGTGAACCTCATACCCTTTTTCTAACAATAGTTCTGTTAAATAAGACCCATCTTGCCCGGTAATACCCGTAATTAATGCTACTTTAATCATTTATAATTTAATTTCTTTTATTGAATCTATATTCTCTAAAAACCACATATACGTTTTTTTAATACCTTCCTCCAACTCTGTTGAATACTCCCACCCAATATCTTTCGTTTTGGAAACATCCATGAGTTTTCTTGGCGTACCGTCTGGTTTTGAAGAGTCCCAAACAATTTGACCCTTATGACCAACTACCTTTTGTATAGTGTCAGCCAATTCTTTAATCTTAATATCTTTTCCAGTTCCTATATTGTATAAATATTCTGGTAAATTATTCTCCAATGCGTAAACAACGGCCTCTGCCATGTCATCCACAAACAAAAACTCTCTCATAGGTGTTCCACTTCCCCAAAGTGTTACATCCGAATGGTTATTTATCTTAGCCTCATGAAATTTACGCAGCATAGCGGGTAAAACATGAGAGGTTTGTAAGTCAAAATTATCAAAAGAACCATATAAGTTGGTTGGCATTAAACTCACATAAGCTTTATTGTATTGTTTTCTGATTGCTTGACAAGCTTTTACTCCAGAAATTTTCGCTAATGCATACCACTCATTGGTGGGTTCTAATGAATCCGTTAGTAAATATTCTTCTTTTAAAGGCTGTGGTGCAAATTTTGGATAAATACAAGAACTGCCTAAAAAAATAAATTTTTTAACACCTAATTTATGAGCACTATCTATTAAATTATTCTGAATCTGCATATTCTCCATTAAAAATTGATACGGATAATCATTATTGGCAAGTATCCCACCAACTTTTGCTGCAGCATCGATGACAACTTCAGGTTGTTTTTTTTTATAAAAATCTAGAACATCTTGTTGATTTCTTAAATCGAGTTCACTACTAGTTTTACCTAATAAATTTGAATATCCATTCTGCTCTAAAGCCCTCCAAACCGCAGAACCTACCATTCCTCTGTGCCCAGCGATATATATTTTAGTTGTCTTCTTTAGTTTCATTTATTTTCCAATTCTGTAATATTCAAAACCTTTATTCTCCAAATCGTAAGCTATATATTGATTACGTCCATCAAAAATAACCGGTGTTTTCAATTGTACTTTTATTTCTTCAAAATCTGGAGAACGGAATTCTTTCCACTCAGTAAGTAATACAAGTGCATCTGAGTCTTTTAAAACATCATACTTCGATATTACATATGTTATATTTTGAACTCCTTTCAAATAATGGGCCTTTGCTTCATTTACAGCCTTTGGGTCACAGGCCTTGATTTTAGCCCCTCTACTCACTAATTCTTTTATTACATAAATTGCAGGTGCTTCTCGCATATCGTCAGTTCCTGGCTTAAAAGCCAGGCCCCAAATACCAAAAGTAAATCCAGTTAAGTCTTCCCCAAAACGAGTCACAATTTTCTGAGCAATTACTAATTTCTGAGTATCATTTACTTCTTCAACTGCGGTGATTAATTGCGCAATATAGCCATTTTCTTTGGCGATTTTTGTGAGTGCTTTTATGTCTTTTGGAAAACAAGAACCTCCATAACCTGCTCCTGGGTAAATAAAGCTAT
>Ga0206125_10000877_pt1 | contig 37576 bp, 78 predicted proteins | sample Helgoland_Spring_4_FD_148598 | JGI IMG/M metagenome (GOLD analysis project Ga0206125, IMG submission 148598) | Pelagic subsurface seawater microbial communities from Kabeltonne, Helgoland, North Sea - Helgoland_Spring_Bloom_20160331_1 | ecosystem: Environmental > Aquatic > Marine > Epipelagic ... | reverse complement strand
TATTAACAAGATAATCACCACTAGAGCCATCTATGTAATCTTTAACTTGTGCCATTGTTTCACGAATAGCGTTGTTAATGGTACTGGGAGGACATCCTTCATTTATGTTAATATTGTTTATGTCAGTATTGTTAGCTGCAACACTGTCCCATTCTGATATTTTAGTTTTTGCCATGTTTTATCCTTGTCGTTTCCATTTATTAGTTCCTGTTGTTGAATCTGTCCATACATTACTACCTGCTGATACTGCTGACCATGTATTATTTTCTACAGGAACATCAGTCCATTCTTCACCAAGTAAAGTTCCTAATGATACTACTGTACTTACACCATTTACAGAAGCATCTGCGTGTCTTATTACAGTGGTTGATGGTAATTCTAATGTTGCTACTCCCTCTATACTTGCACTTCCTGTTGCTATCAATCCACCTAACGCTGTTACAGTAGCAGTGCTTGTAATACTAGCATCACCAAATTGTATTCTTAATCCATCAGCAGTTAGTGTAGCTGTACCACTAATACTTGCATCAGCATAAATAATAGAACCTGATAAAGCGACAGTCAGTGTTGCACGACCACTTATATCACCACTACCAAATGCTACATAAACAGCATTAGAAGTAACAGTTGCAGTGCCAGTAATAGAACCTGTTGCATTATTAATCAGACCACCTAATGCAGTAACAGTCGCTTGACCATTAATACTTGCATTAGCAAGCTGTATTCTTAACCCATCTGCCGTTAAAGTAGCAGTTGCACTGATAGATGCAACAGCAGTTCTTTCTCTTAATGCACTAGCTGTGAGAGTGCCTACACCTTGTATTTGTGCAGCACCTGTTTTTGTTATAGTGCCTAATGCAGAATATGGACTCTGTGAAAATGCAGATAAGCCGTACATTATTCTTCTTCTTCTGGTGTGTTACCTTCTGCTACCCATTCTAGGTATTCTTGATAGTCTGTGTTTTTTTCATCCAATGGAATAGAGGCATTATCTTGTATTCTAAAAATACATTGAATAGTTTGATTTTGTCCTTCTACACCTTTGTATCTTATTATTTTATACATAATTTATAGCTCCGCAGAAAAATCAAAATATCCTGTTGAATTGTCGCAAGTAATAGTTGCTGCATAACCTCTAACCCTTGCTGTTGGGTCAACTGCAGCTACATCTGCTTGATATAAATTACCAGTTGTAAGTGCTGACAAGGAAGTTGGTTGTGCATCAAAAGGTTCTAAATCAAAATGAGATAGTGCTGAATAACCAAAAGTTGGACTAGCTCTAAATGGTACTATATGATTATGTAATGCTCTAACTGATGTGGTAGCATTGTAACATCCAACTATACCTGAAGTAAAAGCAGCTCCCCCTTGAAACCTTTGATAATACCTATGACACATAGCTAACTGTTGTGAGTACATAAGGTTTTCAAAAGGTGTTGCTGTTGTACCTGCTTCTAGTTGTACACCTGTGATGTACCATTCATTTGATGTGCTACCTAATAAATCTAAATTATCAGCATCCGTTGAAACATTTCCATAATTAATCCAAGAATTTGCCGCAGCACCATCCCTACTTGTTCCAGCACCTAACCACCATTGAACTGACACAGCAAATCTATTGTCTACAACCTGTACATCGCCAACAGCAGAGTCCAATACAATAGTTACTGTTTTCTTTTCCCAAGTGTTTGCTGAAGATATACTATATGTTGTATTATAAACTTTTGTTGAGGTGTTGTTTTCAGAAGAACCATTATCACTTAATTTTAATGCACAAGCGTAGCTTCCTGTTAAATTTGCTTTAACCCAAAAAGAAAGTGTTACTGTATCAGGCGATGCTACAAAATAATTTAATTGTGAAGAATTTACTCCTTCTATTTGTTGCTGAATATAAAATTGGTTATTTACATCTTGTGTGTGTGCTGTTGTGCAGCTTATTTTTTGGCTATACGCAAATCCTTTAGGAGCATCAGTGCTTTGGTTAACTTGATATTGCCCACCAGTCATAGTATAAGCAGTTGTTTCCCATCTATCTAAATTGTAAGATATTCCTGTTAAACCTGTAAAACTCGTCCCCCTCTGTGCTATCTGCATATTACCATTAATGATAAGGTTCTTTAAACCTATACTAGCTTGTGCAGTTGTTGCTAATGTACCACTTGTGGCTTGTAGCTCTAATGTCGCATTTCCAGCAACTGATGGTGCTGATATGATAACTTCACCAGATGTGTCTCCCTTTAGTTTTATACTAGCCATTATTTTATTTCCTTATCCTTATATGTAGTAAACATTAATTCTGCCATCAGATTGTGGTATGCCATAATTTACCCAATCAACTTCATTATCCCCACCTGCATAACCTGCTGAACCATTGTAGTTAGAACCTGCTTCGGTAGTTACATCTGTTAATCCACCTGAATATCCAGAACCACCACCTGCACCTACATGAACCCAACCATTACTTACCCCTGTAGGATATGATTTAGCACCAGAGCCGCCACCATAGTAACCGCCACCTCCACCACCACCATAGCCGCCACCTCCTGCAATACTACCGCCTTGTAATGTACCACCATTGTAAGTTGAGCCTGTTGTTGAATATCCACTAGCACCAGCAGGAGAACCTAAACCACCAGATGATTGAGTACCTCCACCACCACCGCCAGTAGGGTATGTACCATAACCTTTACCTGCTAAACCAGAATCTCCACCACCTGCACCACCATAATATGGAGCACCAACCATATTACCTTGAGCACCTGCTCCACCGCCACCACCTGCGGCAGCTAAAACATTACCCAAATTAGTGCCACCTCTAAATATGTAAGAACCACCGCCACCACCATTACCTTCTCTACCACGACCACCACCGCCAAAGCCACCAATAAAGTCTTTTCCTGAACATTGACCTGAACAGTCTGTGCCACTATCTTCTGCCGTATGGGTTTTACCTACTCGGAATGTTAATGTTTCACCTGCTGTAACTACCAATAAACCTTTTGTAAATCCACCTGCACCACCAAAAGTTGGATGTCCACCACCAGCTCCCCATATTTTAACAAGTACCCTACTAACTCCATTAGGAACAGTCCATGTAGCATCTGAACCAGTACCACTAAATGCTTGTAGATTATCACTTTCAGTAGGTGTCTGTGTTGATGGAGGAGCTATATATTTGTAGCTTACTAATTGTGCTGAAAAGCGTGGTCTTGCAGCGTCATTGGGTGTTTGAAATTTAATAGTTCCAGTTCCACCAAGATATCCATATAATTCTATGTAATCTGTTGAGCCATTCATATATATTAAAGATGAACCTCCAGCTTCAGATGGAGATGTCTGCCCTCTAACTAACGCAGTTTGTTTATAAGTAACACCATTTTTATACACAGAAACATTATGTTGTGTCATTGTGCTATATTCAAATCTAATATGAGTTTGTACATCATAATACCCTGCTACTTGAGGGGTAAAGCGAGAATTGCTCAAATCAAAAGCAGATGTTGTATCAAATTCTTCTGTATCTAACTGAACTTTAGTCCATGTTGCATTTGATATTGTTTGAGTTGTTCCTAATGTTGCAGAAAACGCTGGAACAGTAGGGTATAAACTTTGTCTGCTTTCAACATTTCCATCATTATCAAATACTAAAGAATCAGTGCCATTTTGTTGGATAATTGTTTCTGTTGAGGTAGGCTTTATACTAATAGTCATTAGTTAGTCTCCACATATATTGGTGGCAAGTCTGCTTCACCAGTTGTATTGCCTTCAGCTACCCATTGTAAATATACTTGATAATCAGGACTAGAAGGGTCAAATGGTACAAACTCATTATCAGATGTTCTAACAACACCATACGCATAATCATTGCCATTCATATCCATTATTTTCTTATACCTAATAGTCATTTATTACACTCCGTCAATTTCTGCCTGTGTTGGTTGAGTTTCTGTTGCGTGATTCCATTCTCTGATGTAATCGTTACCGACTGCTACCTTACCAGATGGTGGTGTAGTTGCATCGTTTTGCAAGACGATTGTGCCTGTATCAGGTGCAAAGTCATCTGCTGTTATGTTTGTGTTTGCTAATAAAATCTTGTCATATAATGTTGCCATTGTTTTCTCCTTATGCTAATTTATATCCCCAAAAAAATGTTTCATTGACTACTGACCTTACTGAATGAACTGTAGTAACATATCCATATATTTCAATATAATCACCAGCTATTAAAGGTAATAGAAATGTTGTTGTGCAATTTGGGTCTTGACCAGCTACATTTGCATAGCTTTCAGTTGTTACTATTGATACCCCATTTTTATATATTCTTCCTTGACATCTAACATTTATAGCATTGCTATAAACTAGATTAAATCCAATTAAATATATTCCGCCTTGACCAGACGGAACAGTAAAACGACTACTGCTATAAGCTGATTGATTGTCATGTAATTCTGTATCAAATGTGATTTTTACTTGAGTATTTGCAGACAAACTTTGGTCTGATGATTTATAAGCACTAAACGCTGGTGTATTAGTTGCTACATATCCATTACTGTCAAACCTACCTACCTCTGTAGGACTATCTGCATTACCTACACCAATCCTTAATGTGCCATCAGGTGTAGATGGTTGATAGATAGTAAAGTTATTAGTTGCTCTAGCATCTGTTCCGACTTGTAATTTTTTTGATTTTACTGTACTCATACTGCCCTCACTAAAACACCATTAAAATAAGTCCATCTTTGGTCATTTCTTGTAGTAGCATTAGAACCCCTGCCTTGATAACCATATAATTCAAAGTAGTCTGTATTACCATTAGCATACACTATTGTAGATATTGTCGTATGTCTAGAAGATGCAGTAGCATTATCGCTTCGAAGTGAACCTCTTTTAAACTCACTACCATTTTTATAAATAGAAAGGATTTGAGTTCCATTCATTTGACTAATCGCAAAAGCACCAGTTAAAAGATAGTAACCTTTTACTGTAGGTGTAAATTTAGATAAAGCAAAATTAGAGTTAGTATCAAATTCTTCTGTAGTAAATGTTAGTTTTGTAAAAGTGCTAGTTGTTATTGTTTGTGCTGTGTCATGCCAAGCACCAAACGCTGGTGCATCTGTAATCACATTACCTGTAACATCTACATCACCGCCAAATGTACTTGTGCTATTTCCGTTTACTTTAGTTACCATTAGACCACTGTCCATGTAGAACCATCGCCTACTGTTATTGTAACACCATCAGCTACAGTAATAGCACCTGCTGTCATAGCATTTCTATTATCTGCTAGTGTGTAGCTTGTGTCTAGCGTTGTGCTGTTTTCTACAAAACCTATGCCGTTAATTGTTACGCTCATTCTGTTTCCTCTGATGTTTTTGGATATTTGTCTTTAATTGCTTGGCAGTCTGCTATGTATTTATCTATTTGTGCTTGGTCACCTTTTACAATGCCATCTAGGTAGTCAATAAAACTTGGATATTCTGCTTGTCTTTTTTCTATATAAGAATTAGCATCAATTTCAGCTTGAACTAAAGCTTTATCATATACAACTTCGTTATTATTAATATCATACGCAATATCATCACGAATTATTGCTGTATTAGGATACAATTTTAATATAGCTTCGTATTTATCCATTATCCAGCTACCTCCATAAGAATAATTGAAGAAGAACTCTGACTAGACCCATATTGCATTCTAACTTCACCATTGGCAGTATGATGATACCCCATTACAGTATATGTAACGCTACTTGTGGTATTTGGAGAATCATATGCAATTATTGGAGTATATGCATGACTTCTAGTAGCGACTCCCTGATATGATGCAGTAAATGTAGCTGGAGTTGTTATGTATGTTGAACCACGCTGCACTCTAAACCCCATACCTTGAGAACTAGTAGTAGCACTTTGAAACCAAGACTGTTGTACAAATATTAAAATTTTACTTGATGTTGATGATGGTGTTATTGTTGCTTTTGTAAATGTATCATAAGGCGTGCTTGGTGCAACTACAGTAGTATTTACTATTACTTGACTATTATTTGTAAATTCAACTGTTTGTAATATTTTACCATTTAAAACCGCATCACCTGTTAAAGTTTTACCACTAGCCATTGCAATACCCGCACTACTAACTGTAGCAATATCTGCTCCTGCACTTTGTAGTTTTATCTCACCACTTGTATCTGATGTAACTACAACACCATTAGTTGTATCTGCATTTATTGTACTTGACATTATATAACCACCCATTTACTAGAAGCAGGAACTGTGACTGATACTCCACTAGATAAAGTTACAGGAGATACTGACATTGCATTGTAACCTGTAGGGACTGTGTAGTTAGTTCCTATAATTGAATTATTTATAAAAATACCATTGGTTGCACCTAGCTGTGGTGCTATACCTGTGTTGTCTGCATCTTGAACTACAGCTTTTTCAGCAGGGTAAGTACAAAATACATCACTTGTACCAGCTAAAGTAATTTTATTACCACTATTGCTAGACTCTAATACAGTATCTCTGCTTAAAGTTGTACCTGAAGCTGTATAAGTACCTAGACCTACTTCGTAGCTGTTACCATCACTTGTAATAGCATAGTAAGTTGTATTGTAATCACCTATAGCAGCAAAAGATTGAAAACCTGCACTTGCTCCAGCTAATGTAACTGTGCCTGTACCTGTTGTCGTAGTGGTTTCTTTTACTCTATCTTTTACGATAAGAGCCATATTTTATCCTTACGCTAATTCTACAGTTAAGTTGCCTGTAGTGATTTTAAATATATCACCTGTATCAATAGTTTTAGAAGCATCTAGTGCTGTGTGGTATAACATATTACCACCACTAGCAGAATCCCATAAACCAATCCATCCTACAGTTCCCCATGATGCTGTGCAAGTTGGAAAAGTAACATCTGCATCTGTAGCAACTAAACCTGATGTTCCTGAAGCTGTAGCAAAAGAAGCAGTAGTTCTAGCATAAGCACCGCCAGAAACTTCTGTACCAGTTCCTGCATCTGTTGGGTCTGCTGTGTGTAATGATACATAAGGGTCATTAACTGCTGTAAAAGCAGTTCCGTTAAGTGTTGCGTTTAGAAGTGCGACTTCTAAATAATCCGACATTTCAGCCATAATAATTTACCTCGTTGAGTTAGTAATAGTAAGTGGTTGAGCAGGGTATTCAGATTCGTCATCACTCTTGCGTAGAGCGTTTACTCCTCTGTCATACATACTTGCCCATGTGTTAAGTCTTTCATCATTCATCAAATATGGTTCTGCTTCACCTAGTGCAGCGTAAAGTAATAAATCAGGTGTATCTGCTAACCAAAGGTTAGATGAATTAGTGCCGCTTAAATATTCTGGTTTATAAAAGTAAACCATTTGTAGCGTGTAAACACTATCAGGGATAGGAGCAAATTGAAACTCTGCACCGAGCAGTGTATATCTACTAGGTAATCCAGATTCTGCGGTATGTGCATTTCTAAAGAAATTACTTGTAGATAAAAATTTAATTGTTTGTGGTGGGTTGCCTTGTAAATGCAAATCTTTCATAGCAATAAAATCAGAAGGTAAAGATACTGTTGCATCACCTGCTGTTGTATCTGCCGTAGCAACTTTAAGCATTTGTCTAATTCGTAAGTCTCTGACAAGTCTATCTTCTGCTAATCTTATAAACTCTGGTATCTGGGTTGTTAAATCAGAACGAGCTAAATAATCAGCTATAGTCGCTTGTAGCGTTGTGTAATCTGTAAAAAATGCCATTTAGATTCTGCCCTGTTTTGTTCTAAAAAATCTATTGTCTGGGTCGTTTAACCATGCAAAGAATTTCTTTTGGTCTAATACATGAAACCCTCTCATTATTCCTTGTTGGTTTAACTTATCAATAACAGTTAAAGGTATAGAAGCTATCTTGTTATCAAAGACATCCTCACCCCATTTTGTTGAGCTGTTATTGTATTCTTGTTTATTCTTTTCAATGATGTCAGTTACATCTTGATTGGTCTCTACAATCTTGCCATCATCTGTATTATGTTCTTTGAATTTTCTCATTTTATTCTCAATAATAATACTGCCCCCGAAGGGGCAATATAATGTTTAACCTAAATTAAACTGCCAAGTCAGCAACGATACCATGTGCTTTCTCGTTAGATACTTGTAGAGTGTACTCAACAAGCATTTGATGCTTCTCACTGTCACCAGTTTTAGCCAATAGATTTGACTCAAATGGTCGTAGTGTAGCAACAGATGCCATTGTTGGGTCAAGCACTAATGCTTGCTCTGCATCTGGAGTTGTATCAGCAGTCATAAATCTGTCAGGTACAACAGATAAAGTACCAAAGTCTGATAAGTAAACATCAGCAGCACCAATAATAGTAGTTGCTTTAGCAGCAGGAGCTTGATAACGCTGCTCTGCAATACCAGTAAAAGTAGATACTACTTGTTTTTGTGTTGGCGGTACAACTAATAGAGTTGGGTTACCACCATTTTCAAAACATGATTTAACAACATCTTTTAGTTTAGCTTCTGTAAATGCAGAAGCAGTAGCACCTTCTGTTCTAGCGGCTGTGCCGTTAGCACCAACAGGAGCAACACCATCTGTCATTGTTACAAAGTTAGTACCAAGCCATGATTGAATAGAGCCAAGTAGTCTAGCTGCTGAACCAGCAGTACCATTACTTGCAGCTACATTACCAAGAATAGTTTTTTCCATGTCTCGTTTTAGTTCTTGTCCTGCTTTAGCTAGTTGGTAAGCTGTTTCTGTTTTACGACCAGCTTTATCAACTGCATCAAGAGTTCCAGAGATATGTACTGTTTTACCTTGAATTTGTGTTCTGTTACCTACACGAGTTGTAGGAGTATCAGAAGCACCTGAAGCATCAGCACCTTCAATTAAGCCTGCTGCACTAGCTGCTGCTAGGTCATCAGTTTGCCATTCATGATATGTTGCTGTTGCCTTTGTTTTACCAATAGATGAAACTACTGGTGTTTCGGTTGGTGCAATGTTGAAGATAGTGTTGCTTAAATCTTCTCTTTGACCAATCGCTGTATAAGTTCTAAATTCTGCCATTGTTTTTCCTTAAATAAAGTTTTCAAAAATAGCTGCGGCATCTCTGGCATCACCAGTTTGCTGTAGCCGTTTCATTTGTTTTTTCTGTATGTCGGTTACATTCTGCTTTACTTTAGCTCCAGACTTTACAGTCTTGGGTGCTTTAGCGACTTTTTTCTTAACACCAGCTTTACCTGCCATTAATTTGTCGTACTGTGCTGCTTTATGTAATACCAATACATGGCGAGAGTCATAGACTTGAGATAATTCCTCGTCTGTGAAACCAACCTTTTTTCCGTAGCTACGAATGTCATTTCTGACTTGTTCGCCTTTCGTTTTGTCTGAAAACTCTGGTAAGGATTCTGCTAGTTTTATTTGTTCTTGTTCTACAAACTTTTGCATTTGTGCTTGAGATTCCGTTTGTTGCTCTTGGGCAAGACGAGCTCTTTCAGCCTGCACTGTTTGTAATTGTTCTTTCTTTTCGGTCATTTCTGCGACCTTAACTGCATATCCTACTGGGTCGTTCTCTTTCATTGCAGCTAATTCTTCTGGATTGTCATTAGTTCCAGTTAAGAATTGTTCTATTGCTTGCAATTTAGTTTGATAATCATCTCTAACTTTTCTAGCTTCAATAATAGCTTTAGCTTCTTGCTCAATGACTTTACGCTGTTCAGCTACTTCTTGAGTCTTTTTAGTATAATCAGAGCCAAGTTGATAAGATTTCTTTAGCTCATCAAGGGTAACTTCTTTTTCCTCACCTGCTGCTTTAATGGTGAAAGTTTGTTCTTCCTCAATTACTTCAGGTTCTTCAACTTCGGATTCTTCTTCAGCTTCTACTTCTTCTTCGGTTTCTACTTCTTCTTCCACCTCTGGTTCAGCTTCTTCTTCAGTTTCCTCTACTTCTACTACTTCTTCGGTTTGTTCTTCTACAACTTCTGGTTGTTCCTCTGTGGAGTCCTCTGGTGCAGATAACATACCTTCAATAGCTGAAGCTGCATCTGTTACTGTTAGATTTCCACTTTCCGTTGTATCGGAAGTCATGGTGTCATCACTCATTTTTATTTCCTTGTGCCATCTCGGTGTGGCTTTCCCATACAGGCTATATGCCTATATTATTTTCCATGCCTTGTCTTTAATCTCATCATCTTTTGATATAGATTCAAAACGAGCCATGAGTTCGTTAATAACTTTAATCCTGATATATGCTGCTTCTCTTACGCTTGGTTCATCATCATCAGAATTAACAATTAAATCCATTAATTCTTTTTTCATCATTTCTACTTCGTCATGTAGTTCTTGACTTTGTAGAAGATTTCTAAATGCTTCTGATTTGGTCATAGTTTAGGTGTTGTTATATTTTGTATTTTTTCTAAAGAACTTATAATTTCTGAAGTTTTGCTTATATCTGTTTTTTGTTTGTCGTTAGCTGATTTTTGTGCAAGCTCTAGCTCACGCAATGCCATTTCTTTTTCAAACTCCATTTTTTCTTGCTGAAGCTCTAACATTTCTTTTTGCATTTTAAGTTCTGTTTGCTGTTTCTCTAATTCTAGTTTAGCCATTTGCTCTTGCATCTTCATCTGTGCTTTTTCTCTTTCTACTTCTGCTAGAATCATTGCAGCTTTAGTATTACTATCTTCTTCTTTAGGAGCTTGGGCAGCAGCTTGAGCCATTTGCATAGCTTGTTCTTCTGATATCTCCATCAAGAACTGACTGTCGTCTTTAAACCCAGCCATGTTTACAAATCTTGCAAGCGTGTCTCTGTATTGCTTAATATTAACTAACGGGTTGTTTAAACCATATCCTTTAATAACTTCTTCTTGTTTAGCAAGAATCATTTGCATAGTTGCTAGTTGTTCTTGTTTACCGCCTGTACCTAATCCAACATTAACAGTAATGTTATATTCTGTGTCCCATTCTCTAGGATTCATAGGAACAAAAGAGTTGTTAATTTTAATAATTCTTTCTTTGTCTTGATATTTACATACCAATGCCATAATACCTTTGAATAATGTACTTACACCTGTGTCTGCAAATACACGAGCTATGAGTTCTAGCTTACCTTGTGATGCAGATGTCATAGCACTGACTGCTGTAGCTGTTACATTTTGTAGAAGGTTAGGGTCAAGACCTTGTTGTGCATCTGACACACCACTTCGTTTTGCTTGAATACCATCTAGGTATTCCAACATTGGAAATGATTGTGCTGCACTAGATTGCACTGTCATTGGCACTAACGCATTAGGATTCTTAATACGAATAACTCCACCTGCGGTAGATGTTAGTAAGTCATCAAGATTAACCTGTCCTTCTACTGCACCTACACGATAGTTGTTAGTTAAGTATAAGTTGTCTAGCATTTGTCGGGTAACTGTAGACTTAATTAACTGTAGGTCTATTGCTCTGTCTGCTAAAGATTGTCCAAAGAATTTGTGTGGAATTGGAATAGGGCAGATACTATGAAAAGGAACATAATCACATTCCTCACTCATCAACACTTCATTGCCTGCGTAGCAAACTCTGTGAAGCTCTGCTATACCATCTTTATCTAAATCTGTTTTTACATAACACTCGTAATACTCAACCAATTCCATTGATTCATCATTAGAGTCATTAGTATTAAAAGGTTGCTCACCTGCACCATATCTTGCTACCCTCTCTGGTGTGAAATCTAATGTATCACCCATAGGTAATGTTTCAACAACTTTTGGGTCATACCCCATTGCTACTAAATCTGAACGAGTTACTAAACTTCTTTGTGCAACAAAGTCAGAATCTTCTATTGTTGTTGCTCTTTTATCAATTAAAAATTCTTCTGGAGCTACATTCTCTATCTTAATTTTAGAATAGTCTTTAGTGCGTTTGCATTTTACATTGTAGTAAACATTTACAATAGGTGGAACATCCATCATCACTGGCTCACCTACTTCGTTCATCATAGGCTGACCTGTCATTGGGTCTACTGCTGGTTGTGGGTCTTGCTCTATTACTTCTTCTACTTCTTCTTGCTCAACGATTTCTACTTCCTCGTCTTGCATAATCATTGTTAATTCATCTTCTGTCAGATTCTGATATTTTTCTGTTGTTGTATTCTTCTTATCATTCCAATAGGCTTTTACAACACCTACTTTTTGCAACAGTGCATCTTTAAACCAGTCGTGCATGATTTCAAAGCCATTGTTGTCTTTATAGAATATGTGATTAGCATAGGCAGTCATTTGTTCTGCTAGAGCACCATCACCTTCATTAACTGGCTCAAACTCTACAGCTTTATTACTGCTAGTAAAGACTTTCATAATTTGTGGCAGTGCACCATCTACTACTTCAGCCACTTCACCTGTTACTATTTGTGAGCGACCTTCTACTTCGTTACCATAAGGTTCACGCAAATAATACTCTAGTGCTGTCTGTCTGTCTTGAGATGTTTCAGTCTCTATAAAACCTAATGAGTCGTTAATATGCGAATCTATTAGGTTAGCAAGTTCTACATTATCTTCCTTGCTATTCATATTTTCTTTATCGTATGCCATTTATACTATCCATGAAGTGTTTATCTCTAGTGGTTTTGTCCATGCTTCCATAGGGGACTCATCCATACCAACTGCTAGGTATCTAAACGCATCAGATGCGTGTGATGCCCAATCATGGAAAGGTCTATCATGAAATACATTTCTTTTTTCATCAAATACTCTACGATAGTTCCGTATTGCATCTAATCCTTGTTTTGTTTTATCTTTATCAAACCAGCAGCGTGGTAATATTTTTCTTGCTGCGGCAATGCCATCCATTACTGATAGCTTGGTTGCAACTGTAATGTTTAAACCTGCTTCTTCTAACATCTCTTTTCTTGATTTGCCTGTGCCTAATTCTCTTACAGCGACATCATGAGGTAGTATGTGTGTTGCGTACATATAGTCATGTTCTCGCAGCCAATTTACATAGTAATCAAGACCTACACCATGATTTTCTACAAAATCTATGAGTCTTATTTCTTTATTAACTACCTGTGCTACCCATATGCTAGTAGAGTCTGACATACCTAAATCCCAGCCAGTATATGTCCTTGCTAGTTCGTCTTTAGGAATGTCTATAATATGATTTTGTTCTTCTATATCATTAATGATAGAGGAATAGTAAGCACCTTCTACTGGAGCGTTAAAACTACACTCAAATTCTTGAGCATACTTATCATCACCCATCTCTGCTTTAGCAGCGAGTAACTCATTCTTATCAACAATACCTGTTTCAGAAGATTTAAATTCTAATAATTCCCAACCCTCACTTCTTGACCCTCTATCTCTCAAGTCTTTAAAGTGATTCTGTCCTTTCGGTGTACCCATTGCTACGCAGTAGCCGAGTCGGTCTGCTAGTGCAGGTCTGACAATCTCTGTGAATAGTGTAGGATTAATGTTCCCAATCTCATCAAGAACGCACCCATCTAGGTAGATTCCACGCAGACTGTCAGGGTTATCTGCCCCATACAAGTTTATCCTTCTGCCCATAAAGTCTACACGCAGTTCAGCAATGTTGGCTTTAGCTTCTAATGGTCTTGTATATTCTAGCAGGTAGTCCCATGCAATTCTTTTAGCTTGATTGTAGGTCGGTGCTACATAAGCAAATCTAGGATTAGGTTTATCACAGTTGAGTGCACTATGTATCAGTTGGTTAATAGCACAAACTGTTTTACCCATTCGTCTATGAGCAACCACAACACTAAAACGATTACCTTTAACCATTTCATGTATTTCTTTTTGTGGGGCTCTTGGCTTATAGCCTGTTGTTATTTGTTTTGCCATCTTATTGTAACTCTCTTACGAGGTCGTTACCCTATTTAAATTGTTTTAAATACTCCACTGCTTTCTTCATTACTTTTATATTGTCTCTAAACTGACCTAATCCAGTATTACAGTATTGACATAATAACTTTCTTACTGTCTTTTTTGTATGGCAGTGGTCTACATATAACTTGGTGTCATCATTATGGCTGCCACATAAATAACATCTATGTTTTTGTTTTTTTAGCATGGCATTGTAATCATCTAATGTAATGCCGTATCTATCTTTGTAATTCTTGCTGCGTATCTTGTCGGGGTTATTAGCCCTCCAGATTTTACTGGCTATCTTATTTCTTGCTGCTTTGTCTAACACTTCCATCTGGCTCGTGCTGCCTTGCCGCGTTCACCTGTCCAGCTCTTGCTTCTGGCACAGAAAGACTTTCTTCTTTTTGCTGCCTTACTACCTGCTTTAACTTTACCTGTGACTGGGGCTTTTAACTTGCTGCCAGTTGCACGATTATATTTTGCTCTACCTTTTGCCGTTAGTCCTGCACCCTGTTTAACAGAGCGTTTTTCACCTCTACCTACAGACAGGTTTACTTTCTTCTTTGCTACCACTATTTCTTTTTAGCTTTCTTTTTAGCTTTCTTTTTCTTTTTAGGAAAGCCAGCTTTCATATTTGCATATGCTTTATCTGATATGGTAGATTTCTTTTTAGTTCTGCTAGTGCCTGCTTTCTTTCTTTTGTTTATATTGGCATATAAGCTCATACACAGTCTCCTATAGATTCAAACCATCTACGCATTTCTTCTTGCCTTTCTTCATTGGACTTTTTCTCATTGGTCTTTTCATTGGTTTCATTACACATTTTCCACTTGTTCACATTTTTGTATGCGTAAACATCCTACATCAATAATAAAAAAATCAAAATATCTTTTGTTTTTAGAATCATCCATTTTCATATCTTGATACCACTCAAAACCAAAGTGACATCCTGCAAACCAGTGCCATGACCACATATTTATCTCATCCTATTTAATATAAAGTTTAATTCTTCTGGAGTCATTGCATCTCCAGCAGATGCTCCATCTATGTCCACAGGCATAGTGTTGTAATCTACAGGTTCTTCTTGTGGTAGATTGGGGTTTAACATATTTCTTAAATAGACAAATCTATTTAGTTCATCAGTTGTTAATATACCATTACCAGCAGCTCCTTTTGCTTGCAGTGCTTTCATTTCATTTGCTGCTTGAGCCATCACTGCTGCTTCATTGTCACTCACATTACCTATATTGCTTCCAGCTACTGCTCCGTTCATTGGATTGCCTGAAAACATAGACATTTCATTATCAGTTACATTGCCAAACGCACCTTGTTCTTGATTCATCCTCATTCCGTTGATGATTTGAGCTAAAAGTTGTTCATTCATAATACTTCCTAATTTAGTTAATTATAGAGACTGTCTAGAGGTGCTCTAGAGGTAGTCTAGAGGGTGTCTATAACAGATAAGATAAGAATAGATAAGATATATAGTGTGTTTTTAAAAAAATAAAATTTTGGGTACTGGGGTTTTTTAATCTATTCCTGTTACTACTTTGATATTAATGGGTGCACCCCCTTCTCCCGTTAATTCTGTGGTATTTTTTTCAGACCACTGTGCTCTTGTCTTTAACCAGAACATCATAGAGGCAGTATCACCTTGTTTAGCTTTCTCAAACAATGTTCCAGCAATGATTGCATTGCTTTCTATCCTACCCTTGTCTAGTTCTTCACGATAATACTTTGTCAATGTATCTTCAGAGAATCCTAACACTGTCGCGATATCTTCATACCTAGTACCTACTTTAGATAATTCATAAACCTCATTTCGGGTGGTCGCTAAAACTTGGTGTCGGGGTCTCCCTGCCTTTTTTTTAGGCAATTCCTTCGAATCCCTTGCTATCACTGGCTTTGAGCCTTCATCACCTGTGGATAACTCTGGGTCTATAACCTGTAAGTCATTGATATCATTAGTATTATTCATATTGTTATGTTTGATTGGTTGTGGATAACTATTCGCAGTTGTGAACATCTGCTTAAATATTAAGCACAATGTTTAAACGGCTTGTTTTAAGCTCTTGTAAGCGTTTGAATAACATAAGGCAAGGTTACCCCTTACCTGATTAAATAAAAGCTTGTGAGAGAGCTTCTAGATACTTTTATAAGCCTTTTTTAATACCTTTATCTGCTTATATCACCGCTAAATATATCAAAGCCTTTAAAAGCCTTGATTTATAAGGGTTTAAGATTGTCTAATTAGATTGATATTAAAGAGGTTTAACGCTTAATTGATAGGATTATATCATCATTTTAAGTTATCCACAATCTATCCACATGATTAATTTTTAAGCAGTTAATTTCAGACATAAAAAAGCCCCTGTAAAAAGGGGCTGATTTATTTGGGGCTGTTTAAACTATGCGATTTCCATATCCTCACCGCAGTGAGTAGGAAGCCCGAAGTTATTTATAGCACCATTTGAAGCTCTGCAAATAAAACCACAATGTTCACATTCAAGTTTTATCATTCTAGTTGTTTGCTTCCCTCTGCTATCATTTAATGTCATTTTAGCGTGTGGATATTTGCCAATTTCAGCAATCCATTTTTCAATCTGAATTTTTAATTCAGGGCTTTCTGTTGTGGCTGTCATTTTTCCAGTTAAGCCCACTGCCAAAGCCATTTTACGAAACTCTTTTCCATGTGGCTTCACAGATAAAAAGCCATTCTTATCATGGTGCAAATGAGTCTGAATACTATGCACCATTTCATGAATAAGAACGCCTACTACTTGAACGCTATCTGATAAGCTAGGCTGTATCATCATTTCATGAAAACCCTCTGCTGATATGGTTGGATTGTAATGAACGCCAATTGCATCTTTTAATTTATTACCCCTTGAACCTTGAATAAAAGAACATGAGACTTTTAATTTTTCTCTGATATCTGAAATTTTAATCCAGCATTATCAAAAAGCGGAACTGCCTTATCAATCATTAAATTTAACCAAGTTTCTCTGTTTATATTTTCCATTATTTTTCCCCTTTTAAAGTTTCAATATTCATAAAGTCGGTATCAGGTGAAAATTTAATTCTAGCTAAATAATCTGATACGGCTTCTTGATAAGCGTTATCTAATGCAATATATTCTTTTTCACCGCGTTCTAATAAGAAGTAATTGCCATGACAAAGATTGTCTAAATTATTACCATTAGCAATCCATGTTACGAACTCTTTTTTGCTGTCATCAATCCGCATTGCTAGAACTACGCCGTTCTCAATGCCTTGATGATTTAGAACTAATTTATATCCGTTTCTTAATGTTTTCATTTTTTGCTTTCCTTTTTAAAGTTATGAAACCGCGATTTTGCTGTTTCTGAAATGTATTTTATAGCAATGTTTAAACATGTCAATTATTATTGATTTATATTACTTATCACCCCTTTTTTACATGATTTTAATCAATATCAGTAAATCAACATAAAGAGCCTTTTTAAGCCCATATGACAATTTAAGCTGTCTTTGATGTAATGGTATTATGTCAACCCTAAAAAGCCCACAGAGAGCCATTCTGAAAGCCCTCTTGAATCCCTTGATATGAGAGGGATTGAGAGCATTACTCTATTTTGCTTAACATCTGCTTAATTTTTATACAATATTGCTTGTGGATAACTTTTATTGATTTAATCCACAACTTATTCACAGAAAAATAAAATTGCTTAAAAAATAGGCACAAAAAAATAACACTGTTTAAACAGAAAAATAAAATAAAAAAATAAGAAGCGTTTAAACAAAAAAATAAAATAAAAAAAAGCCCTAAAAAAATCAGGGCTTCAAAAAAATAAAACTAAAAAATTAATTTAATAATTTTTGCTCTATCCTTTCATAAATTTCATAAGCTTTTAAGTTCCATCCGTTGTTGTTTAGATAGTCAATTACATGCTGATTGTGTTTTTTATAATTCATGTTTAAACACTCCTTTTAATTTCCTAAATAACCAAATTCATCAAGCGGTGATTTTCTCATATAAAAATATGATTGCCAAAAATCATCAATCATATCTTTTATGTTTGGATAATCTTTTTCGTTAGCACTTAACAAAAAATTATAAATTTCTTTTTCTTCTTCTGTCATATCTTTAAATCGTTGTCTTTTTGTCATGTTTAAACACCTCTCTTGTAATTGTTAAAATCTTTATAAATTTCATCAATATCATATTGAATAGAATCCATAAGAGCTTCAAAACGATAATGAAAAACATCTCCTACATCATAATCATAATTTTGAGCGTCTTGCATGGCTTTTTTATAATTGCTAGATAGATTTTTTAAATAGCCTTTATATTGCAATACTAGGGCTTGACTAGTCGCTTTTAATAATGCCATGTTTAAACACCCCCTCTAATACGCTCTAATTTAGAGCCAAACTCACCGAAAAAAGAACCATCAAACCATGAGAAAAAATCACCCTCGTTTCTATCCATGCCGTATTCATGGGCTTTGTTTGAAATGTAATTTTCCAAGTCGTTCCAATACACTCCGTTATAAAAGCACCTTTTGACTGTATCGCTAAAATTACCGCAATAAAATTGGTATAAAATGCAATCGCCCTCTGTATATAATGACTCGTCCTCGTTTACTTCGTCCTTTGGTAAGTCGCTAGTTAAATAATCCATGCCGTATTTTTTGTTATTCATTTTTAAATTTCCTTTTTAAAGTTAATAAACACGCATACACGCGTAAGGGTATTTTAACATCATGTCAATAATAATTGATAGTATTTATTGATTGATTTTACTTATCACTAAAAGAGCGTTTAAACAATATTATGTATTTGATAAAGTAAGTTGATTTTAAATAAAAAAATAGGGAGTGTTTAAACTCCCTACTAAAAAACTATTTAATCCAAAAAGGAATTAAAGGAAAAAATAATTTTTTAAAAAATAAAACTAATAAAAGAAAAAATTGAAACTAAAAAATAAAAAACTAAAAAACTATTAAAAAAATTCATAACAAATAATCGTGGAAAAAACTCCCACTAAAAAAAATAAAATACTACAGTTTCTTTTCTTCCTTTTTTCCGTTAAAAAACTATCCCATCTGTTTAACATGGCACTTTCCCCCCTATGTTTATCAATGACTCCATCTCATCATTAGCCGTATAATCACTGACCGACTCGTTGTAATCATTGTATAAAATAATTTTAGCCCAACCGACATACTTGTCTGACTTGTCAAAAAAATTCAGGTCGCAATCATCAACAGTTTCAATATCCTTAATGACTTCCATGTAGTCCGTAGACTTATCTGTTGACCATTCTTCGCCATTGTTTACAGAGATAGAATACCCTTTTTCTATGGCATTTAAAACTATTCCCTTGTAGCCGTAGTAATAGCCTGACTCGTTGTTATCTTCATACAATGCTAGAACTTCTTTAAGTGTATATGTTTTCATGTTTAAACAGTCTCCTTTTTCCAATCGCTATCAATTTCATAACTCATAACCCATTCAAAAAAATCATCATCAGTATCCTCAAAAGCGTTATAATTAATTGAATCCCAATTTAAAAAATTTAAATACTCTAAATATAATCTGTGTTTTTTTCTTAAATCTTTTTTAATGTCCATTTTCATCTCCTTTTAAATGTTGCCAAATGCAATGTCATATGCAGATTGTGATTTAAAGAAATTATGACGAAGCCCTACATTTGCCATGTCATTAATATTTATCAATCCATCTTTTAATACTTCTTGAGATAAATTAATAATCAAAGAGCCATCATCAACATGTGAATCTACAATGTATTTCCAATCTACAACCATTTCCCATTGCCACCAATCTACCTTAATTTGATTAAACTTTAATATGCCTTGCACACTTTCATGTTTATACATAGAGCCATTGTAATCTTGAGTGCCTTCAATCACAATTCTAATAGAATCATCATCATTAATATCTTGATACTCACTTGCAAAGAACAATTTTTGTATTACATCTGTGCATAATTCTTTTCTTGTCGCTTTCATAATATATTTTCCTTTTATTAATTATTGTTAATTGCATATTGCATTAATATCTGCAAATCTAAATTGTGTGGATTATCTTTTACTTCTTTTCTTGATAATCTTTTAATTGCTTTTACTTCTTCTTCTTCCCTACCAAAACATACTTTGTTTGTAATTGCTTGTTTAAACAAGTCCATGCTATTTCCTTTTGTTAAGTGCGAATTAGCACCATGTAGACATTGTTACATAGCTGAATAATAATGTCAACTATTAATTACAATTAATTATAAAGCTTCATGTTAGTAATATTCTGTTTAAACGCTAAAAAACGGCTTCATATAAGCCTCGTGGTGCGATTTAAATAAGGTAGTTGACACTATACCATTCCCGTTTTTAAGAATTTCATCATGGTTATCTGATAGGCTTTCTCATATTTCTGTTCACAAGATAAGACCTTATAATCAGGATTCTCTTTATTCTCATGTTCATCATCTAAAATTTCCTGATAAGCTTCATCATATAAACTTTCTAAAATTTCATCATTATTATTCATCATCTTCTAACTCCACTTCCACTTCTATTTCATCATCATCATCTAATTCAAAAAAATATCCGTTGTAACCCATCTTTGGTTCATCAGGGTTAATCCAATCTTCGTCTCGTCTTTCCATGTTTAAACACTCCTTTTTACATTTTAGATATGTCGTCTAATCTCATGTCAACGACTTCAGATTTAATATCGCATACTTCTTTTGCAGTGTCAACAACAAATGATTTTGATATTAAATTATTTTTTATATACTCATAACAAAATGGATAAACTTCCCACTTATCAATCAGGTTCATTTTCCATGCCTTAAATCTCAAAAAAATTTCTACTTCTTTATCTTCCATTAAAAAATTAATCATCACTGAATCCCCCCTTGAAATTCATTTTCTAAAAAATCATCAATGTCTTGAAAAATTCTATCTAATGTTAAATCACTGATAACTCTGCCATCTAACTTTAAATCTAAAACATTGCCATTATCTAATCTAACTGTTGTTGGTATGTTTATATCTATATCGTAGTCATAATTACTCATCTTCATACTCCTCATATTCTTCAGTTATATAATCATCAACAACATTTGCTACATGGCTTTTATGTATATCTATTTCAACCTCGTTGTTATCTTCATCATATCCAACTATTTTCCACGCTATTATTTTCATCTTAATTCTCCTTTTCCCATGTTAAATTATCTTGCAAGGTGTAACCTTTTAGCCATTGCATTTCAAAACACTCACAATCAAAACATTGATATTCTGTATTGCATTGTGGACAACCTTTTTCTTTATAATTAATTATATTCATTTTTACTCTCCTTATTAGAAATAGGGTTTTCTTGATATGTAGTTTCTTCTAGTATCAATTTCCCATTGTTTTTATAAACTTGAGCAATCTCACAGTCAGATAAATCTTTCCATGAGTAACCCTTACTTTCCATTGTTTTAGTAACTCGGTCATACTCTTTATCCGATAACTCATAAATAGAGCGAACTTCTGTATTGACTTGTATTTTCATGTTTAAACACTCCTTTAATCGTTATAAATATCTACTTCAATTATAATGTCTTTATTATCAGGGTCGTTCTTTAGCTTAAATACAATATCTTCTATTAAACGACTAGCACTTAAATATATTCGCTCACCATAAGTTTCTACATCTTCTTCTCTATCAATGTAACTATCTATATCTATTTTCATATCTATTCCCCCTCTATCCATTTAACTTCTATAAATGCAGAGGGATTATCCAACCATCCATCATCATATCCCTCGCAAGATTCTATGTATGTCTTTAATTCTTCATAGTTTTCAATCATGTCTTTAGCATAGAATCCACCTAGACCACCATAAAGGTCATCTATATCTAAACTATAAGAACCACTCTGGTCTATAGAGCATATAACTTCACACGCTAAATCTTCAAGTTCATGGTTATCGTGATAAAGCCAATTAATAAAATGACTTCTATCTATTTTTGCTATTGGTAATTTACTCATTGTGGTATCTCCTCTACTGATTCTTCTGAAAATCCTAGAACATCAATCGTATTGTCTAGGTGTTTAAACAACTTTACATCTCCATGCCTGTTCAATACTTCTTCACCTGTCTCTTGGTCAACTTTTGCTAGTAAGTAACCAATCACTTCGTATTCATACTCCTTGTCACAATTCATTTTTGCTCTCCTTTTATTAATGTAAAGACATAATGACATACTATGTAAATAAATGTCAACCTTTTTATTTATTATTTTTAAGTTATTGATTTATATGTTTAAACATACAAACTCTAGAGAGGCTCTAGACAACCTCTAGACAATGTATATAACAGATAAGATAAGATTAGAAAAGAATATATATATGGGTAATGATGATGTTTATTTTTCAGACTTTACTTGACAATCTTTTTTGTTCATCATAAGATGACATCTCAATCAATTAACAAGGAGTTAAGAAATGGAAAAAATTACATTTGAATATCTGCTAGAAAATTTTAGAAATCAATCTGACATTGCAGACAAATTACAAATCAGTAGACAAGCAGTTTCAAAATGGTTTATCAATAAGCAGATTCCAAAATTAAGACAATACGAAATTCAGGAGTATTTAACAAAAACTGTTTAAACATAAAAAGGAAAAATAATGTTTAAAATAAAAAATTGGGACAAGTTCCAACATTACAAACATAAAAATAAAATGAGTTGGTATAAAATGTATGGTGGCGATATTTTAAATGATGTAACTTACATGGAGTTGTCAGAAACAGAGAGATTGTTTTTAAGAGAAGCGTGGGATTTGGCTTCGCAGTTTAATGGTATATTACCTGACATGAAATCTTGTGCTTTTCGTTTAAGACAAGATGAGGAAAAGTTAAAAAAAATATATGACAGTTTAAACGCAAAAAATTGGTTCTATGAAGTAACAGAGCAAGACCTAAAAAAAGAATCAATGTTATCAGTTTTAAAATCTGAAGTTGTAAAAGGCACTGCTGAACATTTTGAAAAATGGTGGGAGTCATTACCTGACAAAAGAAAAGTAAACAAGAAAGGTTGTTTAGAAAAATGGAAATCAAAAAAACTTGATGACATTTCAAAAAAAATTATTTCTTGGACTGCTACTATGAAAAAAACGAGAGAGTGGTTAGAGGGTTTTAATCCTAGCCCTGAAGTTATCATTAATCAAGAAAGGTGGAATGATAATCCTAAATCACCAACACAAATCAGAGGTGCTTTATGAAAACTGATGTCGGTAGCATTGTAGAGCAGTTGACTATCAACAGAAAAACTTTGCAAGAGGGTGGTTTCTATGAAGAAGAAACAGATTTTAAAGTAAAGACGACAGATAATTTAGTAGATGATGTAAAAAATTATTATCGTAATGAGAAAAACTCTGGGTTTTCTTTAGGCTTTCAAAAAACTGATGAGGATAGTAATTTTCTTGTAAGGCGAGGAGAGGTAACAATTTTGACAGGCAGTTCAGGGTCAGGAAAAACTACCTTTTTATCACAGGTATTACTTAACTTAATGACCTATACAAATGTTTTAGTAGCAAGTATGGAGATGAGACCTGTTATACAGATAGCAAAAATGATTCAACAGACAGGAATTAGAGAAGCGAATGACCAACATATTGAGGAGTTTTGTGAAAAATACAAAAATAAGTTGTGGTTATTTAATGCACAAGGAACAACATCTGAAGATGATTTGGTAGCAAGTCTACACTTTGGAAAAAATGTGCATGATTGTGATGTTTTTGTTATAGACAGTTTGATGAAAGTAGATAGCATTGCAGAAGATGATTATGCAAGTCAGAAAAAGTTTATCAACAAAATTAGTTGCCTTGCTAGAGACCTTAACATTCATGTGTTCTTGGTTGCTCATACTAAAAAATTAGCAGATGAAACAGTGATACCTGACGCTTCACATATTTTAGGGAGTAGCCACATTAGAAACCTAACAGACAATATTCTCTGTTTGCATAGAAGAAAAGATATAGAACAGGCAAAGATGTTAGGGGAATTAGAGGAAGGTGATAACCCTTGCACTTCATACTTAATGGTTCAGAAACAAAGAAATCATCCGTTTGAGGGGACATTTTCTTTTTGGTTTAACAAGTTTAAACAGAGATTTTCGGAGAGACCATGCTAACTGCTAATGAGTTTATTAAAGCGTTTAAACAAAGTTTTAAAGATGTTGAATATAAAGCAACAAGTAGAGATGGAAAAGTTTATAAATCTAAAAATTGGGATAAAGTAAATAAGAGTTTGACAAATAAAATTAACAGTAGTAAAGTATATTAACTTTTAACAAGAAAGGAGAAATACCATGAGTAAATCAACAGAATTAGCACTTGCAGTTCAGCAAGTAGAATCACAAGACCAATTACAACAAGAAATGGCTAAAGACTATCAAGAGATGGAACAGATGTCTCAACTTGCCTACAAACAACAAATTATAAATGAAATATTTGGGGGTAAGTCATGAGTAAATACGCAGAGTTAAGAAAGATAGATGTTAGTAAATACACAGAAAAGAAAGGTAAGTTTACTTATCTATCATGGGCATGGGCAGTAGATACTTTATTGCAACATGATGATTCAGCAACATGGGACTACAGAGAGCCATATACATTACCTGATGGCAGTATGATGGTGTTCTGCACAGTCAGAGCATTTGGTAAAGAGATGACATCTCAACTACCTGTATTAGATTTTAAGAATCAAGCCATTAAGAATCCTAATACAATGCAATTAAATACGGCTATGCAAAGGTGTCTAGCAAAAGGCATTGCTCTTTTTGGAATTTCGCTTCACCTTTATTATGGTGAGGATTTGCCTGAAGCAGATGTTCTAGAGCGTATAGAGAACATATATAAAGAGCAAGGTGTAGCTACGGCTAGACAATACTTTAATGGTTTAAACGAGGCAGACAGAAAGTTATGTATGCCATTTATAGAAAAAATTAAAAAGGATGTTTAAACAATGGAACAACGCACAGAGGAATGGTTTGCAGCGAGGGTAGGTAAAGTCACTGCTAGTAATGTAGACAATGTGATTGTTAAAGTTAAGAATGGTGAGAGCCAATACAAAAGAAAGTATAGAACACAACTCATTACCGAGCAACTGACAGGAAAGCCTGTAAAGATATTTATGAATGAGGCTATGAGACATGGGGTTGAGTATGAAGATGAGGCTAGAAACGCTTATATAGCAAAGCTAGGGCTACTTAAAGATGTAGATGTTAAAGAGGAAGGTTTTGTAGACCACCCAACAGTTATGATGTCAGGGGCTAGTCCTGATGGAATGGTAGGAGATGAGGGTTTAATAGAAATAAAATGCCCCCAAGCAACAACGCATACGGAAATATTGCAAAACGCAGTAATTCCAAAAAGATATATTCATCAAATGCAATGGCAGATGGCTTGCACAGGTAGGAAGTGGTGTGATTTTGTTTGCTATCACCCTGATTTTGGTGACTATAAACTCTTTATCAAAAGAGTAGAAAGAGATGATGATTTAATAGGTCGTCTAGAAAGAGATATTCATGAGTTTGCAGTAGAGGTCATGGATTCAGTTAAATTTATTAAGGAGAATAACTAATGGCAACAGTAGGAATTTCAGCAAGTATTGATGTAACAAAAATTGATAAGTCTAAACTTATTGATGGTAAGAAAGGCACTTATCTTAACTTAACAGCATTTGTTAATTTAGATGAGAAAGACCAATATGACAACAATGGTATGGTAACTCAATCAGTAACAGCAGAAGAAAGAGAAGCTGGGACTAGAGGTGCTATATTGGGTAATACAAGGGTATTTTTTACGGATGAAGGAGGTAGTAATTCAACTTCTCCACAAGCTAAAGAAGGTTTTGACCAAGTGTCAGAAGATGTGCCGTTTTAACTAGGGGGATTGGGGGCTGACCGCCCCCTTTTTTTACTTGTTCATTACATACATTGTAACTTCAAAGCCAAATCTCATTTCAGTAGCTGATGGTTTTGTCCACATAATTAAGTTCCTTGTTGGTTAATCAAGCCTTAATTTTAATTGCAAAGTAAGTTTAAACAGAGTGAACAATGTATGAGTTTTACCTAATGATTATAAGGAGTAAAAATGAGTGATACGATAAACCCTGACCATTACAAGAAAGGGGGTATAGAAACAATAGAATATATGCAAGCCAAGATGAGCAAAGATGAGTTCTATGGCTACATCAAAGGCAATGCACTAAAGTATATTAGTAGAGAGGGATTGAAGTCAGAAAAATTAACTGACAAGATAGATGACTGTAAGAAAGCAATATGGTATCTTGAACAAATGATTAAAGTTCATCAAACAGAACTAAAACTTTTAGAAGTTAAAGCCAAGCAAGATGAATGGATAGATGACGAATTGCATGATGAAGATTAATAAACAAGAAGTATTTTTATATGGCGATAAGTTTGTTTGCCATAAATGTGGTCGTGATGCTATGTTCATGGATAGTGATAAGAAATGGTATTGCTATTTTAATTGGTATGACATAAAGGAAAATCATGGAATCTGCAAAGCCGATAAAGATACCAAATAATCCCGTTTGCCATTCATGTAAAAAGAAAGCAAAAATATATTCTAATGGGAAATGGTGGTGTTGTTTAAACACAGAAATGGGAGAGTTTAATTCATCAGGTTTTTGTAAGGAGAAGAAATGAATATCAGTTGTCCTAAATGTAAAGATGTAAAAATGATATGGGGAAATGATTGGGATAATGATGATGATATGGATAGTAAATATTTAATATGGAGTCAGTATAATTGCCCAAAGTGTGAAACGATAGTTAATGTATATTGGAGTGAGGAAGATGGCGAAGGGAAAAGAAGCACTAAAAAAGAATAAAGATGAATGGAAAGAACATCAGTTTATATATGATGGATATAAATTTACAATGACTTACAATAAAAAAGATTTTAATATTGCACATGAACTAACAGGAAGGATTATAACTAAAGGAAACTTTAAGGAGTAAATCATGATTGAGTTTGCATTTGTAATGATAATAAATTTAGCACCAGAACCTTTAACTGATTGGCAATATGTTGGGTCGTTTAATAGCTGTCAAGAAGCTGTTTTATATGTAGACTTGCACTATCCAGACCCAAACAAAGTTGAAATGGAATACAAGTGTTTAAACAAAGAATATATACACCTACCAAAAGATACACAAATTAAAAACATAGACATGAAAAACAACAGCGTAAGATATTATGATAAACATAAAGTATGTAAAGCAAGGAGGGATTGTGATGGGTAAGGGTAGTGGAAAAAGAAAGCAAGATATTACTGATGAAGAATTAGAAGAAAATTGGAACAGAATATTTAAAGGCAATGTTGTCAGAGAGGAGGATAAAAAAGATGGCGATAAGCCCAACGCAAAGGACTCTGAAGAAGCTACGGGATAGTGGTGATTACCCTTTAGTCGCTATCGTAGAGAGATGGAACGCATTTGCCAAGATACGACAAGACTTGTTTGGCATAATAGATTTACTAGCAATAGATATTAAAGGCAACACAGTAGGAATCCAAGTTACTAGCTACAGTAACATTAGTGCAAGGGTAAAGAAGATGGAGGATAGTGATGCTATTCACCATTTAAGAGAAGCAAATTGGGTGCTACTTGTTCAAGGGTGGCATAAGAAGAATAACAAATGGGTTTGTAGAGAGGTAGATATATCATGAGTAGATACACAAAAGAAAAGTATGATGAGTTTGGCACAAGGGCAAAAGAGTTTATAAAAAAAAATCCTGATGCTAGTAGAAGTAGAATTTCGGCTTATGCAGGTGTTTATGCAGGAACATTAGATAGAATACAAGAAGAATACGGCTTTGTAATGCCAAAACCTATGACACCACAACAGAAAAGAAAAGCAAGTAACTGGGGAACAATACTGGGTGGATTAAGCAAGAAATGAGGATAGCTCGGCTCATGAACATATTAGAAGATTGGGCAAGGTGGATGAAACAAGATAGCCATAGGTTAGGTTACCCTAACAAAACATCTTATTTTTCAACAGGAGGTGAGTCTACTTCTGAAGTGTTTGAGGATATGGTATCTGAATCTGATATAGACAATGTTAAGATTGTTGACTCTATTATAGACGACTTACCAAAGCAACAAAAACAAGCCATTAACTATCGTTTTCTAGGTGGCAACAAGCCTATGTACTATGAAAGAGATTTAGAGTTAGCTATAGACAATCTTTTAACTATTGCTGGGAGAAAGATATATGCTTAATATAAAATTAAATAGGCATGAGTTAATGTTGTGCGACATTTTTGGAACAGTTAGAAGGAAAAATGCAATGCAATTTAATTATGACAGGCAAGTAAGTAAGCAAGATAAATACGACATGGATATAGATGGGTTTAAAGGGGAGTATATAGTGGCACAATATTTAAATGTTATGCCTGATTTTTCTATAAATGAAAAAAAGAACCCTATAGATTTGCATTGGAATAATAAGTCAATAGATGTTAAATCAACAAGAAACCCTAATGGAAATATTTATATAACCGAATATCATAAAAAAAAGCCTTGCGATTATTATGTGCAGGTAATATTGAATGATGATGGAGGAGATATTGTAGGATGGATTGATTCTGAAAATTTATTTAAAAAAGCAACTTTTGTTAATGGAAGTCATCCTAGCTATATGTTAAAGCAAAAAGATTTATTTAAGTTACCTATCACATGAGTAAAGAAAACCTCACCACGAGCCTCTGGCGAAGCCAAAACATAGCGTTTAAACAAGAAATAGTAAGAATATGAAGTATATTAGCAATAACACCAAAATAACTGTTGCTAAAGATGCTAATGTATTTAATAGGTTTTTTTGTTTACGAGTCATATTCTGTTGTGTTTAAATGTATAGAATCAACAATCAGTTCAACACTAGAGCCATCATCTAAAAATATAGTCATTGTGTTTTCACCATAAACAATATCAATATCATCTATTGTTTTGTCCATCATGTGCTTGGCTATAAGTAATATATCCATTATTGAGAGTATATCATTGTTCCTTTCTTGTTAATGATTAACGCTTTTTTCCTAGCACTCTTTCCATTTTCTGGAAAAGCCAAATGAACCCATTTATCAAATTCCAGAATAATCTGGTCATAAAGAATATCAGACCTAAAAATAGCATCCACAATGTCATGAGGGTCACCGAACTTTGGGCAAGTAAAGTCGCAAGCCAGTCCTCTAATGTGTGCCGAAGTTGGCTTACTGCCGAGTAATGTATTAAGCTCCAAACAACGATAGCCACTGCTAATAAGTATAGGATTATTATTAAGTAGTTCTCTAACATTTTCCATGCTCCATGCTGTTATTAATAGATTATCTAACACTTCTTGAGATGGTGTGTTGTCTATATCTTTTCTTGCTGCTGTTTCGCTAAAAGTTAATTCATCTACAGTAAAATTAGGAGATGCTTTTATCATTTAGTTAGACCTTTTATCTTTTCCAGTGTCCTTAATCCTGCAATTCCAAGCATAGCAAATACAAGCTCAAGTAATATTTCTGAATCTATTGTTGGTAATGTTTGTGCTGTTCCATCTAAATGGTCTATCCATGTAGCCAAAGGATGACCAATAAATAACCAAAAGACTCCCAATGCACAAGACCATCCGATTGCAGGTCTCCATCCAGCAACAAATAAATTTTTATGAGCTGCTTCTACTTTATTAATTTCTGTTTGTGCTAGTAATATTTTGTTAGCGTTATCAGTAAGAGACTTCTCTATCTCTCTTTTTGCTTTTGCGTTAGCGTTCTTGTCAGGAACAACCTTATCTATAACATTCCCAATCAATGGTAATAATGCTTGTATCATTATTTTTTACTCCATACATTTGACATAGCAAGACATAATAGTCCTGCTCCTATTCCTGTAACAATTGCTTCTGTAGATGCTCCACCAAAGTGTGTTGGATGAGTCATTATATCTGCAACGGCTGTAAAGAATCCTATGATTCCAGCCATAGCAAACTTGTTATCTGACCAATCTTTGTTACCATAAATAACAACAGCTAAAGTAGCTACTGCTGCAATGACACCTACCTGTAATGCCTTACCCCAATGACCTAAAGTAATAGCTAGTAGATTGCCTTGTGTCATCATAACCATACAAGAGGTAGTGCTTTCAGATAATCTTTTTAGGAAAATGTTTAGTTTGTCCATTAATATATCCATCCATAAAGTAAACAAGCAATGATAGGTGTAATAGGTAATACAGCTAATAAGGTTAAAGCTAAAGTAATAGGCTTAAACAGTATTTTTTTTAGTTTATCCATTGTTTAAACACAATAGTAACTATTGAGGATATAAATGCAGCGATTGCCATACCTGCCCAAAAGCCACCTTTAGATTGATTAGCTAGTGCTAACATTGCTTTCATGTCTCTTGAAAGTTCATCTTGGCTTTTCTGTAATTGCTCTATCTGTTCTTTCATTCTTCCAAATTCTTGTGGGTTAATATCAGGCATTATTGATTTCCTTGCATATATTGTAGTTCTGGTAAATATTCCATATTAGAAGAATCTAATAAGCTAGGTGTAAGAACTCCTGTTCTTAATGCTTTTTTATTACTCAACAAATTTAAAACATCACTTCCTCTAGGTTTATTAAGTAATCCTTTTTGAGCAATATTAGACCTTAATATAGAGGGAATAGCTAAATCAGCAGCGAATACTGAACCACCAACGAGAGGGGCAAGTGGAGCGAAGGGTGTTGCAAGGGTTGCAGCACCAACCGCAGATGCTTTAGTAGCAGGATTTTCTAAAATTGACTGAACAGTTGTTTTCCCAAAATCACTTTTCTGTTTAAACAGTGTTGGATTTGTATCGTAAAAATCTATAACTGCTCTAGCTTGACCTGTAACGGATGCATTATTTCTGTTTGCATTTGCATACTTTTTAAGATTAATTGTTCCATCTGGGTTTAGTGCATTTTCTATACTGTGACCTATAGCATAATTTTTTCTCGCTTTTTTAAGATTACTTGCCATAGAGTCAAACTTTTCAAGCTCTTTAGCAGAAGCTCCTCTTTGCTCTGCAAGTGACTTGTTATAAGCAATAGTTCTATCTAACTCATTATGAAGATTATCTAGTTTAGCTGCATTTTCATCTAGCACTTCTTGAGTTACTTTAGAGCTTTCTTTTCTTGAGTCTTTATATGCTTTTTTGTTAAGCTTCTTCTGGCTTTCTATTTTGTTTAAAATGCTTTGACCTGATTGTATATCTTGAACTGTTTTTGTACCTTCTATTGTTTCTTGTCTTTGAACAGTTCTATCTGGAGCTCCTCTTTGTTTTTGTTTTACATCACTGATAACAACTTTGTCATCACGAACTCGTTTAGTTTTTCCTTGTAATTTTGCAATGTCATCATAGAATGGTTTAGATTTTTTAGCTAAAGTATCATATACCTTTCCTAAAGCTGTAGATTCAGTAACACCTGCGTGTTTTCTTAATAGCTTATCTGCGTGTTTTATATTAAAATCAATAATTCCCTCTGATGTTCTTTTTCCACCTGCTAATTTTTCACCTACTCTACTAATTAAATTGCCACCACTATCTTTTAATGTAGATGGTAATATTTTAAAGCCATACTTTGTTCCTAATTCTGTGCCTTTGTTTTTAATAATGTTTTGAGAATACTTTACCATTTGAGAATCTTTTACAAAATCAGCTCCTTTCCCAATAAGACCTGCCGCTCCTGATACTGGGTCTACATAATTTAATGCTTTATCTACTTTATTTCCAACATTAGCTGCTGTGTTTCCAAACTTACCAGTTTTGGCTACAGTAGTTCCAACTCTACCTAATCCAGTTACTTCTAATAAAGAAGTTAATGGTTTTTTATAAGCTCTACCTACAGGGTCGTTTATTAAAGACTTAACATCTTCAGCTATAACATCACCCATTTGTTCATAGCTTTCTCTAGGTTGTGTAGCTAAAAATTCTGTAGCTTTATTGCTTTTTAAAAATTCATTTAGTTTGTATTGCATTGAGCTTGGGTCATCTTCATAAGAATACAAATCATCAACAACAGATTCAGGAAGTAAGTTTGTAGCTCCTGTAACAGCTAAATCAGTAACAGCTCCTGCTGTATCAAGTGGAGATAAGACCATATCAGCAACAGCCCCACCTAAATTTGTTGCATCAGTTGCAAGGTTTTCACCAAGCCCAGATAAAGTTTTTTCTTCAGTTACTTCTGGAAATTGTGAAAAATCTTCAACTTCTGCAAATTGTGAAAAATCTTCTGCCACTATCTTCTCCTTGTTTTACCATCAGGAGTTTTAAAAATTGTTCCTTTAGGCAATGCTAATGCTTCTTCTTTAGTATTAACTTGTGGAATTTGTGGGTTAGCAGCATTTATTTTCTTACTAACAGCATCACCACGAACAGCATTTATTGTTTCTTTCCAATTATTATTATACTGTTTAGTGTAGTCTCCAGATAAGTCTTGAATTTTGTATCTATTAGCTTGGTCATCACCATAATATTTAGCAAAATTGTCTGTATAAATTTTAACTGTTGCTTCACCTTGACTTCTTAATAAGTTTAATTGATACCATAGTTCTTCTGGAGTACCATCATAAGTTAAGTTAGCTGCCATGTTTTGAAACATTGCTACCTCTCTATCAGAAACATTACCAACAGCACCACCAGTTTTGTTGTTATTTCTCATAACTTGAATTTCATTTGTAAATGTTTGCCCTTTAATAGTATTTAACAAACTAGCAATGTCTTGAGCATCAGATTCAGTTGCAATAAATTTGCCTGTAGCTTTGTTTATAGCTATTGGTAAACGACCACCAAATGTGCTAAATAATTTTGCAAATTTTTCAGGATTATCTAATATTCTTTCAACAGCTTTATTTGTTCTATCTATATTTCTTGCACCATATTGTGCTGATTGAGCATCAGTTCTTGCATCTGTAAATATTTTTTTAATATTTTCATTTGTTTCAGTTCTATTAGTATCTAATGACATTACATTTTGCCTTTCAATACCTAACTTATTCCAATCATCCATAGAATACAATTTTCCATCATTAGCTTTAAATCCACCTTGAGGATATTGCTGATTAGGTTCAAATTTTCCTATTGGCATTGCTTTTTCCATTACTTCTTTAGTAACATTGTTATTAACTGTATTTTTATTACTTTGTCTTATTCTTGCAATTTCTTCGTTTACATTAAGAACTTCTACAAGTGGAACATTTATAGGGTCATCTCTATGAGCCGCCATATTTTCACGATTTATTTTAGCTGCTTCTTGAACACTTGGAGCATTAACTACTGCATTAAAATTTGCTTCTTGTTCTGTTGTCCAATTTTTTCTATTTCTAACATCTAGGTTAAATAATCTAGCAGCACTCAATTCACCTTGAGAGTAATCTAAATTGTTAATATCTTTTGACTGCTCTAGTTCCATGAATTTTTGTGGTTCAACAGCAAACTGTTGTAATTGTTTTAAGGCATCTAAATCACCACCATCTGCTTTATCTTGAAGCTGTTTAAACCTATCTTTAATACCTACATTTCGTAAGCTAGTTAAATAATTTTTATTTTGCAAATCAATTATTTTATTTTGTCTTATTAGTGCTTCTTCACCAAAAGAACCTATCTTGTCTTGATTAATTAAAATATCTTGTTTTGCTTTATTTATATCTAAAAGATTTTTGTTAAATTTTTGTTGGTTAAATAGGTTTGTAACAGCATCATTTATACCTTTTGTTCTTGCTGCTTTAGCCCCAGTAGCAGTTGCAAGTAATTTTTCAGCAAGTGTTTTGCCTTTATATAAAGAATTAACATAACCAAGACCTCCACCTAATAATGTATTTATATTTAGAGAGTCCTCATAGTTAGGGTCATTAATAAGCCCTTTAAATGGCTGATTAGTTGTTCCCAATGCTTTATCTATCATTGTGTTGTAATCAAAATCTAGCAATGAATCTGCCATGTTACGCTCTCCTTACTTTTAATATGTTGCCCTGACTTGGGTTGTATGCTTGTTGTGCAACTTTACCTACTGATTGCGTTATTTGTTGTGGGCTAGCATCACTACCGCCACCTAATGCTGTCATACCTAATGTAGCTACTGCGATTGGATTTTTTTCTGCAAAACCTACTACGCTATCAAATGCCCTTTCATATAAAGGTTTTTCATAGCCTCCCTTTGCCTTTGCTATTTCTTCTGGTGTAGATTTAGTTATTTTATCAAATGCTGGATATGGTGCTGTTTGTGCTGTATTAGCTATTGCATTGTCATTCATTAAAGCATCAGTATTTAATACATAGTCTGTGCTGTAAGGGCTAAATCCTTGACCTGTGACCCTACCTGTTACATTTTGTAGGTTGTTTGATGTTCCTATTAAACCATTTGTGCCTACAGAAGTATTTGCACCACCTAACAGATTTGCTCCTTGATTGTTTGTGTTTGCTAATGCACCAGAACCTAAATCAAATCCCATTTTGTCAAACTCAAATCCAGAGCCAAAACCATCTGAACCACCAAACATACCGCCAGTTACACCACCAATAGCTGCTGCTTTAAAAGGGTCTCTACCTTGAGCTAAAGCTAATGCTGCACCTATTCCCATTCCTCCTAATACTGGAGCACCCATTATTTACCCCCTCCACTAGAAGAACCTGTTGTGGTTTGATTAATTGGAGCTGGAGCACCATAAGCCGCTGATAGATAACTTGTTAATTTACTGTATGGTTTATTTTGGTTAAACTCAAATCTAGCTATATCTGCATTTAGTTTGTCTTTAGCATACTCCTCTTGTGTCTGACCTATTCTAGCTAATTGATTTATGTCTGAATAATCTGCCATAGCCATTTCTGGAGCTAATTGAGCTGCGTTCATTTGTCTTGCTGCTTGTTGCTCTGATAAGCTACCAAGACCTTGAGCTGCTGCTAATCTTTGGTTAAATGTTTGATTAGTAATATCACCTAATCTAGCTACTGCTTGTTCTTGCATACCTCTTTCATTGCCATAGTTACTGTAAGCTAGTTGAGCTGCTTTGTCAGTTAAAGCGTTAGCTAGATTTTCTGATGCTTGTGATTCCATTTCACCCATAGCACCTGAACCATATCTACCTGATGCTGCTGTTCTACTACCAATGTTTCTAATAGCTGAATTAAATTGGTCTACTGCTGGTTTTGCTGCACTTGCCATCATACTGGAAAAATATGGATTACCTGCTGATAGGTAATCTCCTCTTGCTGTAGCTTCTGTCCCTGCTAAAGCTCCACTAGGTATTCCTCCCCTTAATGAGCTAAAGTTTGATAATGCAGGATTTACTGATGATTGCAAATCACTAATTGTTGATTGAGCTTCTGGTACTAATGGACTACCAGTTCTTGCTCTATCACTTGCTAAACTTAATGCTGTTTTTGTAGTTGAGGATGCTGGAACATAAGTTGCTCTTGGATAATAGCTTGGAGATTGTCTTTGGTACAAATTTTTTGCTTGTCCTAAACCATAGGTTATGTATGGCAAGATAGCAGGGTCAATATTTTGTGTGGTTGTTTGTGTTTGACTACTACCACCACCACCACCACCTTTGTATTCACGCAATCCAGTAACAGGATTAATTGTACCTGAACCACCATGTGCTTTTAAAAGATTAGCTTCCCATGTATTAACATGAGCAAGTTCAGTATCTCCCTCTCTACCTAATTTGCCTAAATCTTTAGCAAGCCAGTTATATAACCATATTTTTAACTTAATCATTCTATTTTCAACTCCATTAATTGATATTTTTTATTGAATCCGTAAAGCCTATTCCACAGTTTAGTAATGCTTTCAAATTTAGTAGAACCCTGTATTGAAGTTCCACCATTTTCTTTAACCCACTGTTTAAACTGTTCCATTCCTGCTTTTGTATTTTTACCGCCTATATAAGTTATATAAGCTACTCTGTCGTTAGGATAGTTAATCCATTGTACAGTGAGTGCTACATAACAAATCTCGTCTTTCATTACTAATAGTAATTGTTGCTGACCTTGTGTAACTAGCAGTTTTAACTGACCGCTAGTAAATTCGTTGTTACCTTTGTCTAATGCTTTTTGTAATAAAGGTTCTGCAAGATACCAAAATCTTTGCACTTGATTCGTAGGCACTACATAGAGTTTCATAAAATTTATCCAACAATAATATAATCATATGTTACATCAGTATTAGATGTATTTCTATGTCCTACAACAAAGCTACCTTTAACTTTTGTTTTAATATATGTATAGTCTGATTCTGCTGCTGCATTTACAGTTCTTGGTGATAATAAAATTACTGAATCAAAACCTGCCCTTTCATTAGCAACAGTAGTTTCTGTCACTGATGTTGCTAAAGTAAAAGTGCCACTATTATTGGTTTTACCATTCATAGCGTTATTAACTACTTCGGACACTAATCTAGGGTCACCACCTTGATAGGGAAGTGTACGATACATTCTAGGCATTATCTATTACCTTGTGGTTTTACATCTACATCTACTGCCATAGCTGTTGTCCAGTTACCTGTAGGTTGTACATTAAATCTATGATACCTACCTGCACTTCTTAAACTGCATCTGCCTTCTGTTGTAGCAGGAACAAATGTACCAAAAATAATGTTGTCATCTAATTCTCTGCGACTAGCTACTGCAACTTGTGCTGTGCCATTGTCTATTTGTGGTCTTGCTAGTGTAGCTACAGAATTGTAACCAACTTCTATGTCTGTAGTGATTAGTTGTGGTGTTGTAGACTGACCTGTAAATACTACAATTTTATCTGCCCTTGCACCTGCAAATAGAAACTTACCTCCAATAAACAATCTGGAATCTAGTGATATTACTGGCATAGTATCTATGTCTGTATAACCTAAAATAGATTCTAAAGTTTCTAATGTTTCTCCCAATGTAGCAATAGTACCTACGACATCTGATGTAGTTTCAGCTCTTGACCATTTTTGTAGCTGCCAATTATAAATAAGTATTCTTCTGTTACCATCTACATCAGCATAGTTCCATACGACAAGATTTTTAACAGGGTCTATAGCAACACTCATAGTATTAAGTTTTGTTAAATCAGCCCTACCAAAAAACCATCTATCTAATTTTTCTAATCCTATATTTGTTACTGTTTGTCCATCTGTAGAGTAAAATCCATCATCTGCTAAAAAGAAAGTAATGTTTCCATACCTAGCAACAGAATTACCTTCCAAACAACCTAGTCCATTAGAAATAGCATCAAATTGCCAAAAGAGAGGACTACCTACATATGAACATCTAACTATAGATTTTTCTAACAACACAACACCAAACTCACCACCTGTTATTGCTTGAACATTACCGCCATCAGCAATTATTTGAAAATCACTTTGACTTGTAGCACCAGATACCCAGTCAGTTTCATCATTAATATCTGACCATTGAACTTTGTCTGGCTGTGAGCCTATACTAATATTTCCTGCAAAAACAAAGTCACGAACTACAGCAATATCTTTAGCTATAGGAGCTGATGCTGCTACATCTGCAAATGCAGTAGATACACCAATAGTCCATGCTTGAATTTTATTGTTGTCGTTACAAGCTAATACTACCTGACCAAATTGTTCAAACTTCCATGTGCCATTACCACCATAACCACCTGCT
>Ga0206125_10000876_pt1 | contig 37578 bp, 31 predicted proteins | sample Helgoland_Spring_4_FD_148598 | JGI IMG/M metagenome (GOLD analysis project Ga0206125, IMG submission 148598) | Pelagic subsurface seawater microbial communities from Kabeltonne, Helgoland, North Sea - Helgoland_Spring_Bloom_20160331_1 | ecosystem: Environmental > Aquatic > Marine > Epipelagic ... | reverse complement strand
GTCTGCCTTCATCCATTGCCGCATTTAACGGATCACGAACAGCGTTGATCCATAGTTCTGGAGCTACGTCAGGTTGACCTTTTTCATTCATAGATGCGAATGAAGTCATAGTTGCACCTGGAACTAGCTCCACGTCACATCCATAACCATTCTCAAGAATGATTTTGTCTACATTTGCCATTAATTCAGCTGATGCCCAGTTCATTTCTGCTATTTGAACATCACCACAGTCAGCAAAAGCCGCTGTGCCAGCTGTCGCAAGTGTTGCTGCGATAGCTAGGTTAGTCAAAGATTTTTTAATCATATTATTCTCCCGATACGGTTAAAATTCTATATTGTTTTAACCATGTTATTGATGGATTCATCATTACAATAAATTTTGTAACTCCCCCAAGTGGGTATCATTATTGATGATTCCTGATAAAAATCAAGGATGTATATCGACAAGATATGCATGTAACGCGACGTTACTCATATTTTAAACATGGCGATATAATTCTAATCTTAATAAAATATATGATTTTATCATTGATATTTTGAATCGATTTCAAGTTTATGCGAATTTTTTTTTTGATGCCTTAGAAAAATGCTTGTAAGCCTGTTTGAGCACGACCAAGTATTAGTGCATGAATATCATGTGTACCTTCATATGTATTTACAGCTTCTAAGTTCATAACATGGCGTATTACACCATATTCATCTGAAACACCGTTTCCACCGTGCATGTCGCGCGCTGTTCGTGCTATATCTAACGCTTTGCCACAGTTATTTCGTTTCATTAAACTTATTAATTCAGCAGGTACTTTATGTTCATCGAATAAACGCCCCATACGTAAACATCCTTGTAAGCCAAGAGAAATTTCGGTCTGCATGTCTGCTAATTTTTTCTGAATAAGCTGCGTTTGAGCTAGAGGGCGGCCAAATTGCTTTCTATCCAATGTATACTGCCTTGCTACGTGCCAGCAAAATTCTGCAGCACCCATTGTGCCCCAAGCTATGCCGTAGCGTGCCCGATTTAAGCAACCAAATGGGCCAGCTAATCCAGATACGTTTGAAAGGATATTCTCTTCTGGAACAAAAACTTCATCCATTTGAATCATCCCAGTTATAGATGCGCGCAGAGAAAATTTACCTTCAATCTTTGGGGATTCTAACCCTTTCATTCCACACTCTAGTATGAATCCCTTTATTTTATTATCATGAGCGTCAGATTTTGCCCAAATAATAAAGACGTCAGCAATTGGTGCATTTGTAATCCAGTTTTTCGCACCTGAAAGTAAATAACCACCATCTACTTGCTTTGCTCGGGTTAACATTCCGCCAGGATCTGAGCCATGATCTGGTTCAGTGAGGCCGAAGCAACCAACTAACTCTCCAATTGCTAATTTAGGAAGATATTTATTTCGCTGTTCATCATTCCCGTACGCAAAAATTGGATGCATTACTAATGACGACTGAACTGACATGGCTGAACGGTATCCGCTGTCAACGCGCTCTACTTCTCTCGCCACTAAACCATAGGATGTATAATTAGCCCCAACTCCACCAAATTCTTCAGGTATTGTTGACCCAAGTAACCCAAGCTCACCCATTTCATTCATGATTTCTTTGTGAAACACTTCATTGCGATTGGCTTCAATGATTCTTGGCATTAGCTTATCATGGCAATAAGCTTTTGCTGTATCGCGGATCATACGTTCTTCTTCAGTGAGTTGATCCTCTAATAAAAAAGGATCTTCCCAATTGAAGTTAGCAGGTTTTGATCTTGCGATAATTGGCGTATTTGAGCTCATGTTATATTCTCTTGTTTATATTTATAATGGGTGTTTTTAACAAAAGAAGCAATGCGGCAATTCTGCTGGAATATATTCTTCATTAGAGTTAATTATACTTTCAAAATAAGATTAATGAATAATTATATTGGAATATTAATATGAGAGTCCTTGTGACAGGTGGTGCTGGTTATATTGGCAGTCATACATGCGTTGAGCTTTTAGAAGCAGGTCACGAGGTTTTTGTTGTAGATAATCTTTGCAATGGGCATGAGGCTGCACTTGAGCGAGTTCGAGGTATTACTAATCGTGAGTTGCAATTTATGAATGCAGATATTCGTGACTCAAATGCGTTAGATAACATTTTCAATACCTTTAAACCAGAAGCAGTTATTCACTTTGCGGGCTTGAAAGCTGTTGGTGAGAGTACAACAGATCCAATAAAGTATTACGATGTAAATGTTGGTGGTTCTATTTCATTGCTCTCGGCAATGTCTAAAGCTGAATGTGAAACAATTGTTTTCTCATCATCTGCCACTGTTTATGGAATTCCTCAGTATTTACCATATGACGAAATGCACCCTACGAACCCTACTAATCCATATGGACATACAAAATTAATGATTGAGAACATTATAAAAGATTGGACTAAAGTAACTGTGAAGAGACGGGGAACTGTTCTGAGGTATTTTAACCCAGTTGGTGCACATGGGACTGGCCAAATTGGCGAAGAACCAGTAGGTATACCAAATAATTTAATGCCTTACATTGCACAAGTTGCCGATGGACGCCTAGATTGTCTAAATATTTATGGTAATGATTATGACACCATAGACGGGACTGGTTGTAGAGATTACATACACGTCGTTGATTTGGCTCATGCCCACATCAGCGCTCTAAATTCAAAAGTATTGAATAAATTTGAAGTACTAAATGCTGGAGGGGGAAAAGGTGCCACTGTTCTCGAATTGCTAAAAAGTTTTGAGGACGTTTGTGGTCAACCAATTAAATACAAATATTTAACCAGAAGAGATGGAGATATTGCCGCCTCATGGGCAGACCCGTCAAAAGCTTTTAAAAAAATTAATTGGCAGTCAGAAAAAAATATAAAACAGATTTGTGAAGATACTTGGCGTTGGCATAAGCTAAACCCAACTGGTTATCGCCTTAAATAGTTTAATTTAGTAAAATATTTTCACTTTTTGGTTGAAGAATATTTGAAGGAGCCTGTATTTTTGCCTTCCTGCCCATCATGTCCATTAAAATCCATATGCGTTGGTCTGTTTTGTATGTTTCAATGGTAGCGATAAAGTTTGCAAATGGGCCCTTTAAAACCTTTACGTGATCGCCCTTATCAAGCTTTTTTATAGGTATTAATTTATCTGATGAATTATATCTCTTTTTCAAATTAATAATAAATGTGGTAGAAATAGATCTCGGACTATTATTAAAAGTAATTAGCTTTAATACACCAAAAGTATTATTAATTTTATGCCATTTTGTCTCTGCTTTATCAAATAATACAAACATATAGCCTGGAAAAAGAGGTTGTGTAGTATTTATAAATCGAGATGCTTTTCGTGAGGTGATATCATGTAAGGGTAAAAATGTTTCAAAGCCTTGTTGGTTTAAATTTTTTTTTGCTTGAACATGTGAATTTGCTTTGAACTGTAAAACGAACCACTCTTTTGACATTAAAATATACCTATAAATTATCGTTCATTTTTGATCATAAATACACAGATAGGTATAATATTTAACTAATAAGTATTTGTATCAAGTGTTATTATGATTAATTATGAGTATTGTTTTGGTGTAGAGATATGTCAAGAAATTATTTTTTAAATATTGTAAATATATAATATAATGAAATATTAGTGTACAATTTTTTTTAAGGGTTTTTAATTGCTTATCAGAAAAAGTATCATAATGATTTATATTTATATTGACAGTAATTTGTGGAAGTGTATGGTCAATATTGGTTTACATGCAATTTTTAAGACCTACAGTTATATCAAAAATACAAAGATTTAAATTAAAGCTTTGTGCGGTAGCTATTAATGGCTAGTCGTCGTAAAGAACATCAAGAAGATGCAAAGCTAAGGGTGTTACAAATAATAAATGAAAACCCTCAATTAACATCACGTGAAGTAGCTCAAAAAATTGGAATTTCTAATGGTTCTGCTTATTATTTGATAACATCTTTAATTGATAAAGGTTTTGTTAAGCTATCAGACTTTAAAGAAAACCAAAAAAAACAAAATACTATTATTTATTAACCCCGAAGGGTATGCGTGAAAAAGCTTTGATATCAAATAATTTTCTTGTACGTAAAAAACATGAATATATAGCGCTAAAAGAAGAAATTGATTCTCTAGAGAAAAGTATTAGTAATGTTTTTAATGATACAGAATAAATATCAGCTTAGTACAAATTATAATGGTTAATTAAAATGAATTCTATGAAACCTGTTTATAAGGCTGTAATTCCAGTGGCTGGTTTGGGTACGCGAATGCTACCTGCAACAAAGGCAATCCCCAAAGAACTACTTCCCATATATGACAGACCTATAATTGAACACGTAGTCAAAGAAGCTATTAATTGTGGGATTAGAGAAATTATCCTGGTTACGCGAAGTGGAAAGGAATCAATTGAAAATCATTTTGATGCTCATTACGAATTAGAGCATAGATTGGTAAAAAAAGGTGAAAATAAAATACTTGAGGATATTGTAAAAGTTGTTCCTGATACAATAAAAATATCTTCTATTAGACAAGCCGATGCGTTGGGTTTGGGCCATGCAATCCTCTGTGCTAGACATATGATTAATGATGAACCTTTTGCAGTTTTACTTCCAGATGTCTTAGTTTTAGATAAAAAAAACCGAGATAAAAGCTTTAGCTTTGCTCATTTAGTTGGTGCTTGGAATGAAACTGGCCTTGGTCAAGTTATGGTTGAGGAGGTAGATTTTTCTAAGATAGAAAAATATGGTATTATAGATATTGCTGAAAATAATATTAACCTTTTTGATAGTACACCTATAATTAATATTATTGAGAAACCATCTGTTCAAAATGCACCATCCAATTTAGCTGTTTTAGGCCGATATGTCTTGCCGCCAGAGGTATTGGATATACTTGAAAATATTAGCCCTGGTGTGGGGGGTGAAATACAATTAACAGATGCATTGTTAAAGCTTCAAATTAAAGAGGGTCTTAATGCTGTTATGACGGATGCAAGTATTTTTGATTGTGGAAATAAGTTGGGTTATTTAAGTGCAAATTTGGCAGTTGGTATGCAAGATCCTAAATCTAGAGCGAGTATAATTGCGTTATTTGATAAATTAACTAATGATACCATCTAATATAACGTAAAGGCTATGGTGGAAACTGTGATAGTTAAATTTAAGTAAATTCTATACACGATATCTGCTTGTTATTAACCATTAGAATAACCTTTTGTGATAACATAACAATCATGCATAAGATGCAAAAAGAAGGATTACCCCCGATATATGAAAATAGCTGTAGTAGGAATAGGATACGTAGGGCTATCAAATGCAGTCCTTTTAAGTCAAAATCATGAAGTAGTAGCTCTAGATATTGATCAATCAAAAGTTGATCTTATTAATATGCGAAAGTCACCAATCGAAGATGATAAAGTTGAAGATTTTTTTGCAACTAAGAAGCTTAATTTAAGAGCAACTACCTCGAAAAGGGATGCTTTTATTGGTGCTAAATACATAATTGTTGCAACGCCTACTGATTACGATCTTGTAACAAATTATTTTGATACTTCTAGTGTAGTTTCTGTTGTTAGGGATGTAATTAAATATAATAATTCTGGTACAATAGTGATCAAGTCAACAGTTCCAGTAGGTTTCACAAAAACACAGAAAGAAAAGTTAAATTGTGGACGAATTATATTTTCACCAGAGTTTTTGAGAGAAGGTAAAGCATTATATGATAATCTTTATCCTTCAAGAATTGTTGTTGGTGAGGACAGTGTTCGGGCTCACATATTCGCCGATCTTCTACGTGAAGGTGCAATAAAGAAAGATTTTTCAGTTATTTTTACTGATTGTACAGAGGCTGAAGCGGTAAAACTTTTTTCTAACACTTACTTAGCAATGCGTATCGCTTACTTCAATGAGCTTGATAGTTACGCATTGGCCAACGACTTAGATACCCGACAAATAATCGAGGGTGTGTCACTTGATCCACGTATAGGGATGCACTATAATAACCCAAGCTTTGGTTATGGTGGTTATTGTCTTCCAAAGGATACTAAACAGCTTTTAGCTAATTATGCGAACGTTCCAAGTAATATTATACGTGCAATTGTTGATTCTAATTCTACACGAAAAGACTTTATTTCTGATTCGATTATAGCAAAGCAACCGAAGGTGGTTGGCATCTATCGCTTGATTATGAAGTCGGGATCCGACAACTATAGAGCGTCAGCAATTCAGGGCATCATGAAACGTATTAAAGCAAAAGGTATAGAGGTAATTATTTTTGAACCTAATCTTGTTGAAGTGTCTTATTTTAACTCTCACGTTGAGAAGAATCTCGAGCAATTTAAATTGAAGGCTGATCTCATTGTGGCGAATCGTAAATCTGTAGAGCTCAGTGACGTTGAAGAAAAAGTTTATACCCGTGATTTATTTGGAAATGACTAAATAATGAAAGTTCTTGTAACAGGCGCAGCAGGTTTTATTGGTTTTCATGTAAGCCAATTTCTATGTAATCGTGGTGATGAGGTAATTGGTGTTGATAATTTAAATGACTACTACGAAGTATCGCTCAAAGAAGCGCGATTAAGTCAACTAGAGCCATTTAGCAACTTCCGTTTTATCAAATTAGACATCACTAACAAGGAAGATATAGCGAAGCTTTTTAATGTTGAAAATTTCGATAGAGTTGTACACCTTGCAGCTCAAGCTGGTGTACGTTACTCAATTGAGAAACCACATGCTTATGCTGATTCAAATCTTGTGGGCTTTTTGAATATTCTCGAAGGTTGTCGACACGCTAAGGTTGAGCACTTGGTCTATGCATCCTCGAGCTCAGTTTATGGGGCAAATAATAAGTGTCCATTTAGTGAAAGCGATAATGTAGATCACCCTATTTCACTCTATGCGGCCTCTAAGAAAGCAAATGAAGCAATGGCACATAGCTATTCGCAGCTTTATAGCCTTCCAACAACAGGCCTTCGTTTCTTTACTGTGTATGGTCCTTGGGGCCGACCGGATATGTCGCCAGTATTGTTTGCTCGCGCCATTATGGATGGTAAGCCGTTAAGGGTGTTTAATCATGGTAAGCACCGTCGTGATTTCACATATATTGATGATATAGTGGAGGGGGTTGTTCGAACACTTGATCGTGTTGCTCAGCCAAATACTGATTGGTCTGGATTGAATCCAGATCCGGCTAGCTCAAAGGCGCCTTGGCGTATTTACAATATAGGTAATAATCATCCTGTTGAGCTGCTTTACTATATAAACTGTATTGAAAAATCACTCGGCAAGACTGCAAACAAAGTGATGCTGCCTTTACAACCAGGTGATGTTGAACACACATATGCAGATGTTAAAGCATTAATGCGAGACATTGGTTATCAGCCAAATACTACGATTGAAGAGGGCGTTGATTTGTTTGTAGACTGGTTCAAAAAATGGAATGATTCGATATAGTGCAAAAGATTTTATTAGTTTTCGGTACTCGTCCTGAAGCAATTAAAATGGCTCCTCTCGTTCATGCTTTGGTCAAGGACGAACGTTTCGAGGCTAAAGTTTGTGTAACAGCACAACACCGTGAGATGCTTGATCAGGTGCTAGAGCTATTCGAGATTAATCCTGATTTTGATCTTAATATTATGAAATCTGACCAGTCACTTCATGAGGTTACTAGCAGGATCATGCTAGAGTTGACCCCAGTGTTGAAGGAGTTTCGCCCTGATGTGGTATTAGTACATGGTGATACCGTTACTACATTTGCAGCAAGTCTATCAGCATACTACGAGAAAATAGATGTAGGGCATGTTGAGGCTGGTTTACGGACAGGAAATGTTTATAGTCCATGGCCAGAAGAGGCAAATCGAAAGCTTACAGGAGTCCTAGCTAAGTTCCATTTTACACCTACGCAAGCCAGCCGAAATAATTTACTTGCTGAAAATTACCCTGATAATAACATCTATATTACCGGTAACACTATAATTGATGCTCTTTTAATTGTAAAAAATAAGTTAGATGCTGACAGTGGTCTGAATGCATCATTAAGCCTGAAATTCAAGTTCTTGGAAGAGCGTAAAAAACTAATTTTAGTAACGGGACATCGCCGCGAAAATTTTGGCTTTGGCTTTGAAAGTATATGTGCAGCTTTAGTGGAGATCGCAAATAGTCATTCAGATGTACAAATTGTATACCCTGTTCACTTGAACCCAAATGTACAGGAGCCAGTTAACCGTATTTTAAAGGGGGTAAATAATATTAAACTTATCAAACCTCAAGAGTATTTACCTTTTGTGTATTTAATGAATCGCGCATATATTATTTTAACTGACTCAGGTGGTATTCAAGAAGAAGCGCCAAGTCTTGGTAAGCCGGTGCTTGTTATGCGAGATAACACAGAGCGACCAGAGGCGGTAAGTGCTGGTACTGTCAGGTTAGTTGGAACTGATAAAACTATGATTGTGGATGAACTTAATATTTTACTAACCAATCAAGATGCTTACTATGACATGAGCTTTGCACACAATCCCTATGGAAATGGCAAAGCTTGCTTGCGCATTTGTGATGCACTGGCTGCATCATAATCATGATGATAACAATTGAAACAACCTAACACATTTAGAATTTAATTATTCAGAGATTAACATGCCATTCAATACCATATCAGTAATAGGCCTAGGTTACATTGGTTTGCCTACCGCTGCAATGTTTGCTTCACACAAGAAAAAGGTAATTGGCGTTGATGTCAACCACCAGACCGTGGATATTATTAACCATGGGAAGACACATTTTGTTGAGCCAGAGCTTGAACTGATAGTCCATGCTGCTGTGACAGAAGGTTTCTTGAAAGCTGTAACCGAGCCAGAGCCAGCAGATGCTTTTTTAATAGCAGTACCCACACCTTTTAAAAATAACGGAAGTAAGACTCCAGAACCGGATCTTACTTATATTAAATCTGCAGCTCATGCCATAGCCCCAGTTCTTAAAAAAGGTGATTTAGTGATTTTAGAATCTACATCACCAGTCGGTACTACAGAGCAAATGGCCGAATGGTTGGCTGTAGTTCGACCAGATTTAAGCTTTCCACAACATGCAGGTGAAGATGTGGATATTAATGTCGCACACTGCCCTGAACGAGTAATGCCTGGATATGTCGTAAGAGAGCTTATTAAAAACGATCGTGTAGTTGGTGGAATGACGAAATCATGTGCAGAGCGAGCTATCGACCTTTACAAAATATTTGTTGAAGGTGATTGCGTGGTTACTAATTCTCGTACTGCAGAGATGGCAAAACTTACTGAAAACTCATGTAGGGATGTCCAAATTGCCTTTGCAAATGAACTTTCTATTATTTGTGACAAGATTGATATTGATGTTTGGGAATTGATTTCTTTAGCTAATCGCCATCCGCGTATAAATATTTTGCAGCCAGGTCCTGGTGTGGGAGGCCACTGCATTGCGGTAGATCCATGGTTCATAGTTAATAAGACACCAACAGAAGCAAAAATGATACACATGGCGCGTCAAGTAAATGATGCAAAGCCTGATTGGGTTATTGATAAAGTTAAAATTGCAATTAGAGATTTCTTGCAAGAAAATCCAACAAAGGGAGTTGAAGAAGTTACAATAGCTTGTTTTGGCCTTGCATTTAAACCTGATATTGATGATTTGCGAGAAAGTCCAGCATTGAGTATTACACGCAAAATTGCAAATATGCACCAAGGTCCTGTGATTGCGGTGGAGCCAAACATACATTCTCTTTTAGGCGAAAAATTTGAATTAGCCACGATAGAAAAAGCTGTTGCCAAATCGGACATAGCTTTACTGCTGGTCGACCACAAGGAATTTAAGATGATGAATAAACCAAGAATTAGCCAGATAATTCATACGAAAGGAATTTGGTAATGGATTTAGAAAGCTCAAAAATAGCTGTAATAGGACTTGGTTACGTCGGATTACCGCTCGCCGTAGAATTTGGAAAACATCGAGATGTTCTTGGTTTTGATATAAACCCTAAACGTGTTCAAGAACTCAAAAATTGTTATGACTTTACTTTAGAAACATCTGCTAATGAGCTGCAAGAAGCCAAAGGACTAAATTTCACCCATGATGCTGCAGAGCTTAACAATGCTAATCTATTTATAGTCACTGTTCCCACCCCGATTGACGAATTCAACGCTCCTGATATGACTTATTTAAAACAAGCTACTGAAATGATAGCAAGTGTCTTGAAAAAAGGCGACGTTGTTATCTATGAATCGACAGTATACCCAGGTGCCACTGAAGAGATTTGTGCACCTCTGCTCGAGGCTGGAAGTTCTTTAAAACTCAATACTGATTTTTTCTTAGGTTACAGTCCTGAAAGGATTAACCCAGGTGATAAAACAAACACCCTGACAAGAATTAAAAAGATCACTTCTGGTTCAAATCCTAAAATCGCAGCTTTTGTGGACGAATTATATGGCTCAATAATCGTCGCGGGAACCCATAGTACAAGTTGTATAAAAGTCGCTGAGGCAGCCAAAGTAATTGAAAATACACAGCGTGATTTGAATATAGCCATTATCAATGAGTTTGCTAAGATTTTTAATATCTTAGGTATCGACACTCAGGAAGTGTTAGATGCTGCTGGAACAAAATGGAATTTCCTTCCGTTTAAGCCCGGCCTTGTTGGGGGGCATTGTATTTCGGTGGACCCATACTACCTGACATATAAGGCTAAAGAAGTTGGATACCAACCTGAAGTTATTTTAGCAGGACGTAGGATAAATGATGGAATGGGTCAATATACAGCAAACCAGTTGTTAAAAGCTATTAGTAAGAGGAAAATACATATTGATGAAGCGCGCATTCTAATTTTAGGTTTTACATTCAAGGGTGATTGCCCGGATGTTCGTAACACTAAGATTATAGACATGATTAAAGAGTTAAGAGCATTTAATACTAACGTTGATGTATTTGACTCTTGGGCTGATGCTAAGGAAGTAGAGCAGGAATACGGCATCGTACTGACTGAAGTTTTGGATAAAGATAGCTATGACGCTATTGTATTGGCCGTAGATCATTCTGAATTTAATCGCTGGGGAGAATCCAAAATTAGAAGTTTTGGCAAAGCTAAGCATATTTTGTATGACGTAAAGCATGTCCTCAAAATTTGTGAGTCAGATATAAGGCTTTAGTTATATGAAAATAGTTACTATTATAGGAGCTAGGCCGCAATTTATAAAAGCAGGAGTGATTACACGGGCTATTAAAAATTGCAGCAATATAAAAGAAGTTATAATTCATACTGGTCAACATTTTGATACAAATATGAGTGACATATTCTTTGAGCAAATGGATATTCCAAGACCACATTACAATCTTAAAATAGCTTCTTTAAGTCATGGTGCTATGACTGGAAGAATGTTGGAAAAAATTGAAGAAATTCTGCTTAAAGAGCAGCCGGCCTGGGTATTAGTATACGGTGATACAAATTCGACCTTAGCCGGTGCACTTGCGGCGTCAAAATTGCATATAAAAGTCGCACATATTGAAGCTGGATTGCGCAGCTTCAATATGGAAATGCCAGAAGAGCAAAATAGAGTATTAACAGATAAGTTGAGCAAAATTTTGTTTTGCCCAACACTAACAGCTCAGAATAATTTGTTGAAAGAAGGATATGATACAAACTACTTACCGTTAGTCGGTGATGTTATGTTCGATGCTGCAAAATACTACTCTCAGCGTAGCAAAAAACCAACTAAACTATCAACAGAAATAAAATCAGGAAAATTTGTATTGGGTACAATTCATCGCGCTGAAAACACAAATGATTTATTACGTTTGAGATCAATTGTTGAGGCGTTAAATGAAATACAGAAATCTGAGCCTGTTGTGGTACCACTTCACCCTCGTACAAAAACCATTTTAGAAACAAACAAGATAGTAACTAAATTTATAATTTTAGAGCCTGTTGGATATCTAGAAATGGTTTATTTACTTCAACACTGTAGTTTAGTAATTAGCGATAGTGGAGGCTTGCAGAAAGAAGCCTATTTCTTTGAAAAACAATGTTTAGTAACTAGAGATGAAACCGAATGGGTTGAGCTATTAGACCATGGAAGTAATCAACTTGTTGGTGTTAAAAGATCTGACATCTTAGTGGCCTATGAACGATCAAAGTTGGCTAAAGTTGATTATACTATCCCATTTTACGGGAATGGACATTGTGCTGAAGAAATTATTAATTACATAATAAATTATGGACTTAACTAAAATGAAAAATTTTGCATTATTAGGTGCCGCTGGTTATATAGCGCCGCGTCACATTCGAGCGATCAAAGATACAGGCAATAATCTAATTGCAGCTATGGATATTAATGACTCTGTAGGTATTTTAGATAGCTATTTTCCCGAAGCTGAATTTTTTACTGAGTTTGAAGATTTTACTTCATTTATTGAAGATCAGGCTTTGCAAAATATTAGCCTAGATTATATCTCAATATGCAGTCCTAACTATCTTCATACACCTCACATTAAGTATGCACTAAAAAATGGTATCGACGTTATTTGTGAAAAGCCTTTAGTGTTAAACTCGGGAGAGTTAGATTTATTAAAAACCTATGAAAATAAATACGGTGCTAAGGTAAATTCAATTCTACAATTGCGATTACACCCAACAATTATAGGGCTAAGAAAAAAAGTTGCTGCATCTACCTCAGATAAGGTGTTTGATGTCGAGTTGACGTACTTAACCTCGCGAGGCAAATGGTACATGAAGTCCTGGAAAGGCTTTGATCATAAATCAGGCGGGGTAGCAACAAACATAGGTGTTCACTTTTATGACATGTTATACTTTATCTTTGGTGGTGTAAAAAACATTGTGGTTCACTATAGAGACGAAAAAACCGCAAGTGGATACATAGAATATGAGCACGCAAGAGTTAAGTGGTTCTTATCAATCGACTCATCACACCTACCTAAAAATGCAGTAAAAGGGGAAAAGTTAACTTACCGGAGTATCACGATTAATGATGGTAAAAACATCCAAGAGTTAGAATTTTCAGGAGGATTTACGGATTTACATACTCAAAGTTATCAAAATATATTAGATGGAAATGGTTTTGGAATAGATGAAAATCGTACTGCAATTGAAACAGTAGAAATAATTCGCTCTAGGGGCGTTGAAGAAGCACGAAGCAAAAATGTACATGCCTTTTTAAACAAAGAGTTTTGAACTATGAATTATCAAATACATGAAAGTGCCTGTGTAGATAAAGGGGCTCAAATTGGAGTTAATACGCGTGTATGGCACTTTGCGCATGTATGTGCAAAGGCTCAAATAGGCGAAGGATGTTCGTTAGGCCAAAATGTATTTGTAGGCAACAACGCAATCATTGGTAATTTTGTAAAAATACAAAACAATGTTTCAGTGTATGATAATGTACATTTGGAAGACAAAGTATTTTGTGGACCTAGTGTGGTATTCACAAATGTTTATAATCCACGCGCATTTATTGAACGAAAAACCCAATATCGAGATACTGTGGTTAAGCGGGGGGCTACTCTTGGAGCTAATAGCACAATAGTTTGCGGTGTAATAATTGGAGAGTACTCAATGATTGGAGCAGGTGCAGTAGTAAATAAAAACGTAAAACCATTTGCTTTAATGGTGGGAGTTCCTGCAAAGCAAATTGGGTGGATAAGTAAATACGGTGAGCAACTTGACTTGCCACTAAATGGAAATGGTTTTGATATATGCAAGCATACAGGTAAACAATACCATCTAAAAAACAGTATTATTTTGGTGAAATGATTTTATAAGGTAATTATTTAATGCAATTTATAGATTTAGAAACTCAATACTACCAATTAAAAGACAAAATTAAAACACGCATCAATACAGTTTTAAATCATGGCCAGTACATTATGGGGCCAGAGGTATATGAGTTAGAACAAAAATTATCTGATTACGTTGGTGTAAAGCATACAATTAGTTGTGCAAATGGTACAGACGCATTATCTCTGGCATTAATGGCGCTAAACATCAAAGAGGGAGATGCTGTTTTTTGCCCAACCTTTACATTTTTTGCAACTGCAGAAGCTATTGCATTAACTGGCGCAACTCCTGTGTTTGTTGATTCAAATAAAAACACTTTTAACATTTGTACAATTGATTTAGAAAACCGTGTTAAAAAAATAGTAGTTGAAGGAAAATTAAAGCCAAAAGCAATTATTGCTGTCAATCTTTTTGGTCTCCCTGCTGACTATATTACAATACAAAAAATAACAAAGAAATATGAATTGAAACTTATTGAAGATGCAGCTCAAGGCTTTGGTGGTGAAATTCATACTAAGCGAGCAGGTTCATTTGGTGATATTTCTACAACAAGTTTTTTTCCAGCAAAGCCATTAGGATGCTACGGTGATGGAGGTGCATTATTTACAAATAATGATGAATATGCCGAATTACTTAAATCATACCGTCAGCACGGTAAGGGTAAAAATAAATATGATAATGTACGAATTGGGATGAATTCTAGGCTAGATACAATCCAAGCAGCAATTTTATTAGAAAAATTGAAGGTATTCCCTCAAGAACTACTCAACAGAAATATATTGGCAAAGCAATACACAGCAATGTTTAAAGATAAATTATCAACACCATTTATCCCAAATGGATACCTCAGTTCATGGGCTCAATACACATTAATATCAAAAAAGCGAGATAAAATAGTAGAAGAATACAAAGCAAAAAATATTCCAACAATGATTTACTATGCTAAATGTTTACATCAACAAAAAGCCTTTATAAATCTTGGATATAATACAGCAGATTTTCCAGTGGCAAAAAGTTTAGCAAAAACAGTTTTTAGTTTACCGATGCATGGTTATATGTCTGATATAAATATAAAAAATATCAGCTTTAATTCATAGAATCATTTATTTTACATGTTAATTATAAATTTCTTCAAAAAACTTAATATACCTATCAAAAAAACATTAGTTTATGTTTCACTGGCACTATTGCTATCATTTGTGGAAATATACATAATCTACATAATAGCTAAATTAAGCGCTGTGTTAAGTAATGAGATTGATATAAATAATATTAAATATCTTATATATCAAACGAATACAGTGTCTGACTTGGGTGTTATGATAGTTGTAGTATCACTTGTGAGGTTAATTCTTCAAATATTTATAAATCTAATACAAAATTATTATGCATTTGAAACCCAAATTTTTGTAAAAAAAAGTCTCATTTATTCAGTGTTTGAGAGTGTACCAAGGACTGTCTTTGCAATAAGTAAAGAAGAATATTTATATTGTTACGAGACTATCTCTTTACAACTTGCCAGAGCGGTTCTGGGATGTTGGAGGATTATACAAAATTCTATAATGATTGTATTAATTTTAGTAACAATTATTTTAAGTGCTGGGTTAAATTCAATCTTTTTTCTAGCTTTATTTTTGATATTTGCATTAACTTTATCTAACGTTACGAAAAAATATATTTTTTCTAAAGGTATTATAAACAACAAACAATCATCAAAACTTTTGAAGGAATTTGAGCAAATAATTGAAAGCTTAAGATATTATAAAGCTAATCATCTGAAAAATGAAAAATACAATATTTTAAACGTTTTATTTTATACTTTTAAGTCGAATATAGTTAAAATGAATTTTATTGCGATATTGCCTTCAATTATATTTGAATTTATGTTTTTTTCTGCAGTAGGTACAGTTTTGATATATACAAGTGATATTTCTATAGGTAATTTGGCCTTTATTATGTTAGCTTCATTACGTGTTTTACCGCTATTAAGAGATGTGCAGCGTACATTGGCACAACTGGCTACTTATAAGAATGGTTTAAATATTTTTGAAAATTTAATTAAAAAAAATCAAAGAAATAAAACAAAAAATATTGTAAATTATACAAGTGGTGAGAAATGTATCAACATTTGTTTTCCTGAAAATGAGAGTTTACCAACAGGTTTAAATGGTAAAAGCATATCAATAAAACTTAAAGGATTAATAGTAATAAGTGGTAAATCGGGTGTAGGTAAAAGTACCCTTGTAGATAATATTGTGGATATTGAAAAAATGTATTCATATAAAGATATTTCTTACGGAAATAAAAAGCCGTTAATTTACCTAGAAGAACAAAATGTATGCATTGAAAGCAAAACTCTTGATGGTAACTTGTTTTTAAATCCAGATATTTCTGAAGAAAAACTAATAAAGTTTAAAGATAAATATTTATATGATGTAGCCAATAATGATGATCTTCGTAGAGGAGGTAATACGTTATCTGGTGGTCAGAAAAAAAGAGTAGGTATTGTCAGAGCATTATCAAGTAATGCGAATATATTAATTATAGATGAGCCAACATCAGGCTTAGATACTTATTTTGAGTCATTAGTTTTAAATGATTTTCTAGAACTTTCTAAGCTAAAACCAATAATAATTGTTACACATTCCCAAAACATAATTCAGTGTGCAGACGAAATTGTTAACTTATGAAGTTGTTATGTATCACATCTGTTTATCCAACAAAGAGAAACAGTAATTTAGGTATTTTTGTCAAGCGGATGGTAGAAAAGCTTACAGCCAACGGATTTGAGGTCGATATATTGCTTGTTAGACCTATATGGAAAAAAACAAATCCAGTTGCAGAAAATGTTGCAGTACTAAAATATTTATCAATACCTTATTTATCAAGGAAATTTCCAAAAATTAATCGCTTACTTATAAACTGGTCAATCTGGTATTGGGTGAGAATTAACAAGGAATATTTTAATATCTACGATTCGTACTATTTCAAGTTTCTGTATCCAGTTAGTTTTATAATTGATTATTTGCCCAATAAGCCAAAGGTTCTAGATATGGGGGAATCATTTATCAAAGATTACAATGAGATGCATATAAGTAAATATGTTGTTGACTTTGATTTAATAATTGCACGCAACGTTAGAAATTATAATTTTTGTATATCATTTGGTGCAAAAAACGTAAAATTAATAAGTAATATGGCTGGCACCAATTTTAAAAAACTTGATAGGAAGAGTTGTTTGGGGGCATTAAATATAAATGAGTCATTGTTAAACATTGGATTTGTTGGCTCGAAAAGCACCCGTAAAGGCTATGATTTTTTTGTTGATTTGTATCATAATTGTAAGGGCAAGTACGAGTTTTATAATGCAACATCAGATAGTAATGATAAACTGGGAATTAAAAACTTGTATATTCCTAATGAAAAAATGCAGCTGTTCTATAATGCAATGGATATTATAATTATACCTTCTAGATTTGAAGGTTCTTCTAATGTGCTTGCAGAAGCAATGGCATGTGAGTGTATCATAGTGATAAATAAGATAGATGAATTGATTTTTGATTCAATATCCTATTCAAAATTAATTATCATAGATATTGATATGGAGGATACAATACATAACCTTGATCTAATCGAGAAATCTATTGATAACCTGGACTTAACTGACATGATTTCTAGTGTAGACCGTCATGATAAATATCGAGAAATTGATTTGATTAATGAGGTATTATGCTAGAAAAATTTGTTTCAAATAGGATTGAGTATAAATTAGACGATAATTGTTATTCATATTATAATTCAAAACTATTTTCCAAAGAAATGTTTTCAAAATTCTACAGTGAAATAGATATTATAGATTTTTTAACATGTGGTGTTGAAGTGACTGCAATCAGCGGAGATTCTCCGAACTCTTTTAAGAGAATTATTAAGCCATATGAAGACATTATTTTTAAATCAACTGAAGATATATCTAGATCATTAATTGAAAATTTACAGATAAATATTGCTACTTCAATAAGGGGTTATGACAGTAAATATTTACTTCTATCAGCCGGAAAAGATTCCTTAATGATATTGGCAGCACTAGAAGAGCTAGACCTTGTAAACGATTTTGAATTCATTACTTTTAAAAATAATATTTCTAGTAAGGACGAAAGTCATTTAGTAAAAGAAATTGTTTCAAGATATGGAAAATCGGTATTAATCATTGATCCAATTAATTTAAATTTTATTGATATATTCGATTATATTAATAGTTGTCACCGACCTTGTAGTGATCCTACTTCAATGATGTATTCTCTTTTAAATGGCAAAATTGAAACTAATTCAATCATTATCGATGGTATGGGAAACGATGTTTATATTGGTCATATGCCTTCTAAAAAAATATTTTATAAATTTTTTATTACGGATTCCTTAAATAAAATTGGATTGATTAATCACCCTTCATGGAAATCAATTGGTTTTAAGGGTAATGATTGGTATATGTTTAATGATCGTTTGGAAAAATATTTAAAGAAAGAACCTAGAGAGTCGTATGAAGCTTACCGAGCTCGTATTCGTGGAGGAATATTTGATATCGAAGTTTGTATGTTGAAAACTATTAATTTTGCGATTTCAAATAATTCAAAAGCATATTTTCCATGGTCAGAAAGCAATATTGCAAACTATGTTAAATATATTGGAAAAAGAAATTTTTACAAGTTTGGTAAAAATAAAATTCCATTAAGAAATTATTTGGAATCAAAATTCAACCTAAATTTCGATTCGCTTGGGAAAAAGGGGTTTTCAGTAAATCATAATGATCTTACAAAGTTAAAACCTATAGATTTGTGTGATAAATTAAATGACGTTTTGCCAAAAAAAATTCAATCAGATTATTATAATTGTAGGCTTGAATTACTTTCTCAAACTAGGCTGTCACTTTTAAATTATTGGTTGCTATAATGCTTGTGGGAATAGACGCTTCTAATATTAAGACTGGTGGTGGGAAAGTTCATCTAACCGAGCTTATTAATACTAACGTCGATGACAATTTTATTATTTTATGTCCAGTTGAAACAGCGCATTCAATAAATAATAAAAATGTAAAATTTATATATTCGTCAGCCAATACAATTATGTCACTTTATCAAAAGTTTATATATTTTCAATTTATACTTTATTTTTCTAAGGTAGATATCGTTTTAGTTCCTGGAAGCATATACTTAGGTTTTGTAAGGCCCTATGTTTCTATTTTTCAAAATATGCTTCCTTTCGATAAACAGATTAGAGGAATGTATAAGTTTAAGATATCGTATTTTAGATATCTACTTTTGGAAATTTTGTATTTATATTCTTTCAAAAAAGCCAGTGGAGTTATTTTCTTATCTGAATATGGCCAGGATGTAATAAACAACTACTGTAAATTGAGAAATCAGAAGATTATAGCACATGGCGTAAGTGAAAAATTTAAGAATTTCTATAAAAGAGATTTTGATATAGATTTATCCGATATCAGGGTTGTTTATTTATCGCCAATAACATTGTATAAAAACCACTTTAAGCTAATTAAATCACTAGCATCGTATTTAAAGAAAAATCCAGATATTATAATAAATTTGGATTGTATAGGTAATATTAATGATAAAGTAATCGTAAAAAAATGTTTAGATTATATGAACAAAGTGCCTTGTGATAATTTAAAGCTAAGATTTATTGGAAACGTAAACCATGATGATCTTCCAAGAGTTTTAGTTGACTATGATTTTTCATTTTTTGTTTCTTCTTGTGAAAACCTTCCAATTACTTTGATGGAAATTCAAACATTAGGTTTACCCGCGATTATACTTAATAAAAGACCTAATTCTGACGTGAGCAGTTCATTTATGATAGAAAATGTAAATAATAATGAAGTTGAATTTGCTGTCACTAAAATAATATCATCTATCGAATTCAGGAGAAAGCTTTCACAATTGTACCTGGATCAATCTAAAATATATTCGTGGAAAATTTGTGCAGAGTCCACTTTTTGTTTCTTGAGGGAAGTTGCTGATGAAGATACTACATATTGTTGACTATCTTATGCCCTCAAAAGGATATCAAGAGTTTTTATTTCCACGCGATCTAAGTGATTTAAATATAGAAAATGTTATTCTTACTTCTGATAGGTATACAAATCTGAAAAACTATGACGTAACTTGGAAGCAAGATCTTGGTCAACGTATTATTGGTTCTTCTATGATCTATATTGGAAATTTAAAGATAATTAGAAATAGAACTTTCTTTGAATACAAAAACCGTATTTTAATTTCTAATATCCTTGCTGTAATAAAATCTGAACAGCCTGACATAATATTTATACACGGATCTGTTTCTCTTAACTATTTTTATATAATGCTTTTTTTAGCCAAACAAAGAGATCAAACTATAGTGGTGGATAATCATGTTTTGTTTCAACATACAAATGGTAAGCCACTCTATGCAAAGTTATTCTATTTTATTGTCAGGTGCTTTAATTGGCTTTTTTCAAAAAAAGTAAAATATTACTTTGGAGTTGAAAAAGATTGTTGTAGACAGCTTGTTCGTTATGAAGGAATTAGTCCATTCAAAGTAAGGCATCTCTCATTAGGCTATTCTTCTAATGCATTGGATTTAAATTTATCTGGCATATCTGAAATTGAGAAAATATTAAAGCTAGATGATAATTACAAACTAATCCAAACCGGTAAATTGTCACAAGATAAAAACCCCTTGTTAACACTTCAAGCTTTTCAAGAAATTTCTAAAACTAGAGATAACATATCACTTTATTTTTTTGGTAAAGGTTCGGAGCTTCAAAATTTACAAAATTATACAAAAGTTAACAGTATCCTAAATGTTTACTTTTTTGATCCTATTCCAAGTGAATATGTTCCACAATTATTAAGTTTATTTGATCTTCTTATTATTCCAGAAGGTAGTTCATTATCTGTTTATGAAGCATATTCTGTTAATGTTAGGTCTGTGTTTAATTCACTGCAAGTAAATCTAGACCGACAAAATTGTGGTCTATGTGTATGCTTTGATGGTTCTGTTGCAAATTTGGTGGAAGTTATTTTAACTTGCATTAATGATCGATCCACAATACCAACAAGCACTAAGAAATATTCGTATCATAATATTGGAAGAAGCTTCCTGAACTATCTTAAATGAAGATATCAATTTTATCTAACAGGCAATATAAAGGTGGACCCGCAACCTTTACTAACAGATTTCTTAAATTTTTGTCATCTGAAAGTATAGAATACACTTTTGGGGTGTCTTTTTCTGAGCTTTATAATGCACATTTATTTTATATTAATCTCATTACATCTCCTAAATTATTTTTATTTGCATTAATTAAAAGAAGATGTTGCGTTAGGTTGGGTGCGCCTTATAAGAACGCTTATAATTTAGAAGTACCCTATTTTCTTAGGCTTAAATACCGATTAATTAACTTTTTAATGTTGCTTCAGGCACTTATTTTGTGTGATCGTATTATTTTTCAATCGGAGTATTCTAGATCTAGATGGCCATTTCTCAAATTCAAGAATTATCAAGTAATTTATAATTCTATTCCATCATGGAATGTGCCAGTAATATTAAATATTGAAAATAAAGCATTTGCTCTTGAACATGGGTACGAAATCGATACCGAATTAGATTTTGCAAAATCTATTTTGAAAGCATTCTCGTTTGATAGTATTTCAATATATGGATCGAAAGAGACGGCAATAACTGATAATATTTTGATACATAAGTCTATTGATGCTTCCAGTGTATTTAAATTATTTAACAAACCTTTCATTTTTATTCTTTTGGATAAAAATCCAGCTTGTTCTAATTCTGTTTTAGAAGCAATAGCATCTTTTACACCAGTTATTGCATTAAGACATCCCTCCCTTATTGAGTTATTCGGCAACGAATATCCATTATTTTTTGATTATGTAGATAACTCTTTTGAGATAAATCCTTTAGATGTTATACGTATCAAATCTATTTTATTTGATTCATTTGCTTTAGAATCCTGTTTTAATGATTATTATAAAGATATAGTATCAAAGCTTTCCTTGTCTCAAGGCATGTCTAATTATGTCAATTTCATTGTCAAATAGAATTTATATATCTTTTTTGTACATCTTTGGTCTTGGTGCTGCTGGTGTTTTTCCTGTTTTTCTTAATATAAATTCTGATATTTTTCTAATTTTATTTTTCTTATGGATTGTTTGTAGTATTCATTCCATTTCATACAAAGCTATTTTATTAGTAATATCTTTTTTGTTACTTTTTTCCATCAAGTCACTTTTTGATATTTTGTTGATAAGTAAGATTTCTCCATCATTTCTTTCAACTATTTTACCGGATTTTCGGCTTTTAATTATTTCCCTATTGTATTTCTTTTATCGTGACAGGCTTTTCTATTTAGATTTTAAAGTTATTTTTTTCTGTGTTTTTTTATTACATCTTACATTTAATTTAATTGGTGAGTTTGATGTTGGTTTGTATAAGAATTTGCAGTTTTTATACCATCCTGACTTAGTTAATGCAAAGTGGTTTGATGCAACTGGTATTAAGTCAACAGTAGCAGGCCATGCTGCTCCTTGGCGGCTTTCAGGTTTTTATTCACTGCCATCATTTGCTGGCTTATCAGTTTTAATTTATTTAATTTATTTTTTACTTACGTTTAACTCACGTTCTTATTTTTTAAATTTAATTTTAATATTAATTACCCTTTATCTTGGGTTCCGATCTACTTCTACTATTTTTTTGGCGGGTATTTTTATTTTACCTTTTTTTATATTAAAGCGTAAATATCTCTTTTTTAGTTCATCTATTCTATTAATTATATTTATTGGTTCACTGTTTTTCCTTGATTTAAGTTTTTTTATTGATAATTTTATGAGTGGAAGACTCCAAGACGGTTCCAAAGTAATGCTATTATTAGAACAAATTGATTTGCAAACTTTTATGTTTGGCAAGAGTATGAGTTTTATCCCATTTTATTTAAGTGATAACATGTTTCTTATACGGGTCTTTTCCTATGGTATTTTCTTTACTATGTTTATTTATTCAATTTTTTATGTTTATTTGTACAAGTTATTTGGTCCATATTATTTAAGTATATCGTTATTTCTCTTTGTTATATTTTTATTAGCGGAACTTGGTGTAAGGGCAGTGGCTGCTCCAACGGTCTGTTTTCTTTTTCTATGTTTTTTACTAATCAAATATAAACGATTTTCTCAATATGAATAAAATTATTGTTGCCGATATTGATTATAGCGTTCTTGATATAATTAAGACCTTTGAAAGTCTTGTAAGTTCACTTATACTTTACACAACAATTGGTGGATGCAATGGTGATCTTGTTGAATGTTATGCTGATGTATCGATATTTTCAGATGAGCCTGTTTGGTGTGCTTTTAAATGGCCTGAAGTAATGTTAGTTGGTTCTTCTAAATTGTTATCCAACAACGCAAGTGTTAATTTTAATTTTATACAAGTATAACTATGAAACAAATATTACAAGATATGGCCAAAGGATATACCGTAATCAAAGAAGCCCCTTCGCCTCAAGTCTCTAGTAATAATTTAATTATTAATACACGTGTCTCTCTAATATCTTCAGGTACTGAACGTATGTTGCTCGATTTTGGAAAAGCTAATTATTTTGAAAAAGCCCGTCAACAGCCTGATAAAGTCAAAATGGTATTTGAAAAGGTTGCAACAGATGGATTTTTATCAACTGTGGATGCGGTGAAATCTAAGCTCTCTGAACCTTTTCCTTTGGGCTACTGCAATGTCGGCGTTGTATCTGAGGTTGGTGATAGTGTTGAGGGTTATAAAATTGGTGACCGTATTGTTTCTAATGGTCCTCATGCTGATGTGGTAAAGGTGCCTAAATACCTCTGTGCTCGCATCCCAAATTCTGTAGACGATGAAGATGCTTCATTTGTGGTGCTTGCTAGTATCGGCTTGCAAGGGATTCGCCTAATTGAACCTACCTTGGGTGAAGTCTTCGTGGTTACTGGTGTGGGATTGATTGGGTTGCTAACTATTCAATTGTTACGTGCACAGGGCTGCCGTGTGTTGGCCATTGATTATGATGCGTCTAAGCTTGAACTTGCTCGTCAGTTTGGGGCTGAAATTTGCAATTTGAGTAAGGGTGAAAACCCCGTTGATGCTGGTATGGTGTTTAGTCGAGGGCAAGGTGTGGATGGTGTCATTATTACCGCATCGACCAAGTCAAATGAACCTGTGTCACATGCCGCTCAAATGTGCCGTAAGCGTGGCCGAATTATATTGGTAGGTGTAACTGGGCTAGAGCTAAATCGTGCTGATTTTTATGAAAAGGAGTTAAAGTTTCAGGTATCTTGTTCTTATGGGCCAGGTCGCTATGACCCTGCCTATGAAGATAAGGGGCAGGATTACCCTCTTTCTTTCGTACGCTGGACGGAGCAACGTAATTTTCAAGCAGTATTAGAAATGCTAGAAAGCGGCCAATTGAATGTGAAACCACTAATAAGCCACCGATTTTCTTTTCAAAAAGCAGAACAAGCATATGAAACCCTCTCAAAAGATAAGGGTGTTTTGGGTATCTTGCTGCAGTACCATTCTGAGGACGAAGTTCGTTCAGTTCGTAATGTTAAGATAAATTCGTGCATAAGGTTTAATCAAGCAAAACCTATAATTAGTTTTCTTGGCGCTGGAAACTATGCATCTAGAATGTTGATACCTGCCTTCAAAGTCGCCGGTGCACAACTACATACCTTAGCCTCAGCCGGTGGTATTAACAGTGTTGTTCACGGTGAAAAATTGGGGTTCGTTGAAGCTTCGACTGATACATTGGGCACCATTATAAATCCAGACATTAACACTATTGCTATAGTTACACGACACGATAGTCATTCTCGATTGGTTGTGCAGGCGTTAGAAGCCGGTAAGCATGTGTTTGTTGAAAAGCCTTTAGCAATTGATTTTGCTGGATTAGAGTCAGTTGTATCTGCTTTTAAAGTAGCTCATGAAGCAAATTCTGGCCCGCAACTGATGGTCGGCTTTAACCGACGTTTTTCGCCTCATGCGCAAAAAATGAAAAGTTTGCTTGAATTAATTTCAGAGCCTAAATCTTTCATTATGACCATAAATGCTAGTGCAATTCCGGCTGATCACTGGACACAGGATAATGCTATTGGTGGTGGCCGTATAATTGGCGAAGCCTGTCATTTTATCGACCTTATGCGCTTTTTAGCTGGTAGCGAAATTGTTACTGTTCAGGCTTGTCGAATGGGTGATACTTGCATTGGATCTATTACTGAAGATAAAGCATGTATCACACTGGGCTTTGCTGATGGCACATTTGGTACCATTAACTACCTTGCCAATGGTGCGTCTAATTTCCCCAAAGAACGCATTGAGGTATTTGCCGCTGGTGGAATATTGCAGTTAGATAATTTCCGTAAGTTAAAAGGTTTCAGATGGAAAGGTTTTAAAAAAATGAATTTGTGGAAACAAGATAAAGGCCAAAATGCTTGTGCTGTTTCCTTTTTGAAGGGTGTCCAATCTGGCAAACCAGTTATTTCTATAGACGAAATTTTTGAGGTCGCTCGTGTCTCTATTGAGGTGGCTGAAATTTTACGCAATCAGATTAGATGAAAGAATTCATTCGGTTTATAAATACTGTAAGATATTTAAAATTTAAACAGATAATTTACCGAATTTATTACAGGTTTCATAAAATTCAACCGTATACCAAGCCTGTACCAAATCTGCGGTATATGTTAGTTGACTGGAATGCCCCTTCTTTTAACGAGCCCGCAACGCTTGATGGTAAAACATTTACCTTTTTAGGTGAGACAGTAAAGTTAGACAATGATTGGAATTCACCAGATTATTCAAAGCTCTGGTTATATAACTTACACTATCAAGATGATCTTAATGCTATAGGGGCAGAAGAACGTCATGATTTATGCAAACATTTGGTAGATCGGTGGGTTGCGTTTAATCCTCCACTTATTGGGAATGGTTGGGAACCCTATTGTATCTCTCTTCGTGTGGTTAATTGGGTGAAGTGGTTAAGTCATTTGGATCCAAATGAAATTAAGTTTGAATGGATTGATTCTCTTGCAAGCCAGGTTGATGCCCTTGAACAGCAGATTGAATACCAAATATTGGGAAATCATTTGTTTGCAAATGCAAAAGCATTGGTATTCGCGGGTGTGTTCTTTGGTGGGCAGCAGGGGAAGGATTGGCTGCTTAAAGGAACAAAGCTGCTTGAAGAGGAATTAATGGAACAGTTCCTTGATGATGGTGGACATTATGAACTTTCACCCATGTATCATGCTATATTGCTATGGGATATTGCTGATCTGATTTTTTTAGAGCAAAGTGTTGACATAACAGAGCTACAACAGAAAAGCACTTTATTGAAGCAGAGATTTATATCTGGATTGCAATGGCTGCAGAGTATGGTTCACCCAGATCAAGATCTTTCTTTTTTCAATGATGCAACATTGGGGATTGCTCCGACACTGAGTAATCTTACCAATTACGCTGACCATTTGTTATTAAAAATTCCCCCAATTACCTCTGCAACCCAATGCCATGTCAAATTGCTAGCAACCAGTGGCTATGCTTTAATTGATTGGCCTGGAAATCATCGGTTAATAGCAGATGTGGCATGTGTTGGCCCTGATTACCAACCAGGACATGCGCACGCCGACACTTTGAGTTGTGAATTAAGCCTTTTTAGCCAACGAGTATTTGTCAATTCTGGTATTTCTCAATACGGTAAAGATGCTGAGCGCCATAGGCAGCGATCGACAGCTGCCCATAATACACTTTTAGTAGATTGTACAAACTCATCTGAAGTCTGGGCTGGGTTTAGGGTCGCACGCCGTGCTAAACCAAACGGTATCAGTGTGAAACAGCTCGAAGACTCTTGTATTTTAAAGGCATATCATGATGGGTATTATAGGCTACCAGGAGGTGTAATTCATCATCGGCAATGGTTAGCAAAAGCTTTAAGTCTGTCCATAACTGATGAGCTTACAGGTCGTTACAATGAAGCAGTTGTTTACTGGCATATACATCCAGAAATAGAGATAGTGCTATTGGATAACACATCTTTAGAGCTAATCTTACCACAAGGCCAGATCGTTCGTATATATATATCCGGTGCTAATGTTGAGGTGCATGAAGGCGTTTGGCATCCTCAATTTGGGCAATCTGTTGTTAACTCTAAATTGGTATTGAAACTATCCGGATATTTACTCAAAACTAAAATTGAATGGAATTCTAATTGAAAGAAAGTGCTATTCCATTAATTTTGATAATCAACTGTTTTGTATAATCAATATTTAAATTGATACATTTTAATTAACTATTTATTATACTACATTTCATCATAATATTAATCCTGAGTTAGCTATACTTATAGACAGAAACGTAACTAAAACCTAGGTTTATTTAGGAATAAGGATATTTACTGGATGATTGTGGTAAGTAGATATTTTAAATCGTAATCTGAAGTTTAGGTGTGCAGTTGCCTTAACAGTTTGAATAAAAGAACTTGGTTATAAATAACATTGAAGAAATTTTAATAATTATAGGTTTTGTTGGTGAAAATTCTTATATTATCTTTTTATTATGAGCCTGATTTATGTGCAGGTTCATTTCGCTGTAGCGCACTAACTAAGGAGCTATCTCGACATAATGTTGAAATTGAGGTGATCACGACAGCTCCCAATCGATATGCATCATTTGAAAGTAATGCCCTAGATTTTGAACAGAAGGACAATATAACTATCCATCGAATAGCACTTCCTTCTCACAAAAATGGATTGATTGACCAAATCAGATCATTTAGAGTCTATTATTGTAAAGCGCTGACAATGGTAAAAAGTAATGATTACGATCTTGTATATGCTACCTCATCACGTTTATTTACTGCTTTTTTGGGTGCACGTATAGCAAACAAAAAGAAGTTACCATTATATTTAGATATACGGGATATTTTTGTTGATACGGTGGATAATATTTTGCCTAGAACTGCATCTTGGTTGGTCAAACCTATACTGTCCCATATAGAAAGATATACATTTAACAGTGCTAATCGAATTAACTTAGTGTCAAAAGGTTTTTTAAAGTATTTTAAGTGCCGTTATAATAACAGTTTATTTAGATTTTTCACTAATGGTATAGACGAAGAGTTCATGGATAAAGTTCCAATTGATTATGTGGAACATAATACTCTCTCTGTTATAAATGTGCTTTACGTTGGTAATATAGGAGAAGGTCAGGGATTGCATAAGGTGATTCCAGAATTGGCCAAGCGTTTGAACACTAAATTTCATTTCAAAATTATTGGGGATGGAGGTCAAAAACAACATTTAAAAAATTCTATTGCACATTTTAATTTGATAAATGTTGAACTGTTGCCTCCAGTTAATCGTTCTTACTTAATTGAAGAATATAAAAAAGCAGATATTCTTTTTTTACATTTAAATGATTATCCAGCCTTTGAAAAAGTATTACCATCAAAATTATTTGAATATGCAGCAACTGGCAAACCAATATGGGCAGGTTTGGCTGGATATAGTGCGCAGTTTGTTCAATCAGAAATCGATAACTGTCAGGTTTTTACACCGTGCAATACTACTGATGCAATAAATAAGTTGGATGATATATACTTGGGCATTAAATCAAGAATAGAGTTTAAAAAAAAGTTTCGTAGGATAGATATTATGAATTCCATGGCCTCAGATATAATAGAACTTGTCAAACATAATGGCTAAGGTATATTTCATATGATTATGAATGATCACTCCAAAACATTAAACGACGTTGAGATAGACCTAAGTGAGTTATTTTTAAATCTCTGGCATGGTAAAGTCTATATTCTATTATTTTCTATATTTTTTGTCTTTCTTGCTTCGATGCATCTCCGGAATACAGATAGATTGTATTTAGTTGAATATAAACTAAAACCCGTTGGTCAAACTCAAAAACAAAATAATTTGTCTGGTTTAAGTGGGTTTGCATCATTTGCAGGAGTTCAACTACCATCAAATTCATCAAATGATTATAAAATTTTTAAAGAATTAATATCTTCTGTTGAAGTATCAGAATTAATATTTAAAAATAAAACACTTATAAATGAAATTTATGCGAATGAATGGAATTCATCACTAAATAATTTTTCTGGACCATCTTTGAGCAAATATAAGACTTACATTAACGACCTAAAAAGAAATATTACTGGAAATAAGCAAATGGATTATATGCCTCCTAACCCAAGACGCTTAGCTATATACATTTCTGATAATATTTCAATAAATGAAGATATTAATACTGGTTTTTTAACTTTGAAATCTGAAACATCAAAACCAGAGTTAATTTTATCACTTATTGATATGGTTATTAATACAACTGATCAAATAATGAGGCAGCGTTATATTGATTTTTCAAAAGAACCATTAGAATTTTATAAAGAAAAGCTTCGCACTGCACGATCTCGTGAGCACAGAGAAGCTTTAGCAGGACTTATAGGCAAAGAAGAGCAGAAGTTAATGTTTGCATCAAGAGGTAAATATTTTACCGTTGAGCCATATATTAAACCAACAATAAGCTTATATCCAGTAGCCCCAAAGCCAAGTTTGGTTTTGTTACTTTCACTTATCCTTGGATTAATCACTGGTTGTGGTATGGTCTTATTACGTAAAGTGTTAATAAAAAGATAAAAAATGAATATTCGATACATCAGAAATTTTCTTACTTTAATTTTATTTGTTTTGAGCCAACAAAGTTTTGCCCAATCGAATAATAATTTAGAACTTCAAAAACTAATAAATGAAAATCCGGCAATTATAAATGATATGTCACAACAAGATATTAACACTTACGAAGAAAAGCTAATATCTAAAAATCAAAATGTAGCAAAAACAGATAATAATCTTCAGATATATTTATCTAAAGATGTTGATAAAAAAGAAGTAATCCAAAAATCCATGTCAATGAGATATTTCTATTCTCTTACTGGAGAAGATTTAAATATTTATGGATCAAGTGAATTTAACCGCCCACAAGACGATAGTTTGCTTTTCTTTAATACTGTAGGAAAAAACTATCAACTGGCACCTGGGGATACAATTCAGGTTACAATAACTGGTCTGAGTTCATCTAACAATAATTATCAAGTTATGAATGATGGAACTATTACGCTGGAAAATATGTATCCAATTAATGTAAATAATTTAAATTTAAACCAAGTTAGTAAATTAGTTCTTGATAAGATTTTATTGGACGATGCATCAGCTGAAGTTTTTGTAAGGTTAAATAATGCTAGATTGGTAACAGTGCAGATTTCTGGCAATGTAAAATCTCCAAGAACTATTGCAGTGCCTGCATATACACCACTTAGTAGAGTTATTGCATATTCGGGGGGTATTTCTGATAGTGGTTCATTACGAAATATTTCATTAAGTCAAATTGGCGAAACAACACAAACAGTAGATTTTTATACTTTTTTACAAAATTCATCACCAATACTTGATCCATTAATTAAAAATGGTGCCCGCATATTTGTTCCATATAAAGGGCCTACAGTCGCAGTAACGGGATTTGTAAACAACCCTGGAATATATGAGTTACCACATGATAAATCTGAAATATCAATAGAAAATTTATTGAGTATTACTGGGACATCCTTCTTGCCTTCTGGAGCTGAATTAAAAATATCTTATTTTGACTCAAGTGGACAAACAGCAACACGTTCGGCAATTGAAAATGAAACACTTAAAGAAGGCGAAGCACTTCAGATAGATTTTATTGAAACGCGTGATTTAGCTTTATCTAAAGTTTTTGGAGCTGTTTTGAAAGACTTTGAAATAAAAACTTACACGCCACTAAGTATAAAAGAAGTATTAAAAAATGGTGCGGTATTGAGTTTAGATATATACAGATCGTTTGCTCTAATAGTTGGTAAAGAAGTTAGGGCTATTAATCTAGATGAAGCTTTAGAAGATGATAGCGTTACCCTACCTATTGGGTCGGATTTGCGATTATTTACAAAAGAGGAATATTTAGGATTGGTTGCTTCAGATCCCAATAATTCATTAGATCCTATTGTATCTAAGCTAATTAACTCAAATATAGCAGAACTCTATCTTGATGGTAAGAGAATTGCTTACATCCCCATTGGGAAAGACAAAGAGCTCTATGACTCTATAAAGGCATTTTACACTCCAAATCCAAGAACTGTATTTGAATTAGCACTATTACAGCGCAAAACGGGAGTGGATGGATTTAACCTCAATTTAGCAATTAATAATAATTATGTTAAGAAATTAGATAAAGGTGATAGATTATTTATTTTTGAGGATAAATTTTTCAGTCAAATTATTAGTGATCAAGAACACGGTGTTTATTATGATATTGTTGATACAGAACAATCAGATGGAATAGTGGCCGAAAGTGAAGATTTAGAAATATTAAAATTACGACAAGGATTAGATAAAAATAAATCAATATATTCGCAGAGAATAGAGTATTCAAAAAAAATACTTCAAAAATCTAATACTATAAAAATTAGTTTAGACGGAGAATTAATTTCAGTTTTACCGTTCTCAGAAGCCATGAATTCTTCGACTATAGTTAACAATCTGAAGAGTAGACTACCTAACTCAATGAAAGATTTTGTAATTGTTAAAAATATAGATAGTTATTCACCAATAAGTATAAAAAGTTTAGACTATGAATTTAAAGTTAAACAAAACGATTCTATTAGTTTTATAAGCCAAGATATTTACAGCAAATTAATAGCCAGTTACTACACAGCTGCTGATTTAGCATTATTGAATGATGTAAGGAATAGTGACGCTGTTAAAGTTTATTATGATGAAAAACTAACTTTACTTGTACCTCCAAACGTCTCTTTTCCAAATCAAAAAATATTAGGAATTTTAACTAATTCAAACGATTTCTATAAGTTATACATTGGTTTTAGCACTAAACAAAAAAATGATAACACCTGGACTTTTCGTTCCTATGATTCCGATACGTTTTTTTCTGATTCACACAATTTAATCCCTAATGAATCAAACGAAGTTTATATGTTTTCTGAACAATATATCAGAAATAATTTTTTGAATAGTCTTGATAGAGAGGTGTTACTTCGAGATAACTCTAAAGAAATCATTAATAAAAATATGTCCCCTTTGATCGAAGAAGACACAATTGAAATCTCTAGCCTAGATAAAATAGAGGTTGTAGAAAATAAAAGCATAGCTGATGAATTAACAGATCTAGATAATAATTTTCCTGATTATGTCCTGAAATCCATGGCTTCAAATCTACGATTTGTTTCTGGTGCAGTTATGTTCCCTGGAACATATCCATTGGCAGATAGAATTAGGTTGAAAGATTTAATTGATGTTGCAGGCGTGATTGAAACGAAGGCTGCTTCTGAAATAGTTATTACAAAATCTGTTAAAGAAAAAAATGAACTAATCAAATCAATTCCTGAAGTATTTGAATTAAATAGTTTGATAACAAATGAAACTATTCTTTCAGGTGAGTTTTTTGTTCAAGTACCAAAAGCAGTTAATGAAGCTATAAATGGGTTTATTAATTTATCAGGAGAATTTAAGATACCTGGTGATTATTCTTTCACTAGATCTGAGACATTATTTGAAATAATTCAACGAGCTGGAGGATTAACAGAAACAGCCTATCCGTTGGGTGCTGTTTTAGAAAGACAATCAATTAAAGCTCAAGAAAAAGCATCTAATGAAATATTAGCGTCTCAATTAGAGGCATCTGTTCTTACATTGGCGCAATCCGACATAGATGGAGTGGGTGAACAAATAAAAGCAGTTTTAGGTTTTTCTCGACAATTAAGAAATCAGCCTACTTCAGGCAGAATGACAATAAACATAATGAGTAATAATAAATTATATTTACAAGATGGTGATAAATTAATGCTCCCTAAAAGGCCATCACATGTGTCTGTCGTAGGTGCCGTTCAAAGAACTACTATTGCAAGTTTTGACGAAAATAAAACTTATAAAGATTATATATATTCTGCTGGTGGTTTAACTAAAATGGCAGACGTTCGAAAAGCCTATTTATTATTGCCAAATGGGGAGAGTCGTTTAATAAACAAAAATACAGTTATTCCAACTGGTTCAGTTGTTGTTATACCACCTAAAATAGATAAATTATCTGTGTTGGGATTAACAGATGTTATTTCAAGAGTTCTAGGTAATATTGCGACATCAATCTTAGCCATAAATAATGTTAATTAGGATACTTATAAAGTATTATAAATTAATAATATTTATGCTGATTCCAATATCTATTCAGGCTGAAGAAAGTAATCATGTTATTATTGGTTTTAATGACTCAATCATAAATGAAATAGATGATTTTTTTTCAGGACAACCTACAAAAAAAAATGTAATTTGGGCCCCAAAAGTCAAAGGTAAAAGTAAATATACTTTCTCTATCCCAAAGAATGCCTATTTAATATCAAAAAACCATGCTGATACATCTGATCTTTTTTATTTAAGCGAACAAACTGACAGTGGGCTTAAATTTCAGTCAAATAAATCAAAAAACATAGAAATTCTTATTGCAGAAAATAATTCAAACCTAATTTTAAGCCAAAGTATTTTATCTAATATCAATGCAGGCTTGTTGCTAAAAAATAAGGAAAAAATATCTTTTGGAGTAAACTTAAATAAAGACCTTATTATATCAAAAAATACTCTTGGTAACTTTGGTTTTGAAAAGGTTAAAGATGAGTACACAGTCTTCAATGCAAAATTTGTAAAACTTTCTAACAATGAAAACTCAGAGTTTTATGGAAATATAAATCACGAGTTCAAGTCAGATCACCTAAATATTGGGATCGGTAATACTTGGTTTGATATAGCAAACCAAGTTGATCTTACTTTAGGTATCCATGAACAGGGCAAAAAAGTAGAATCAGAGCTTTATGTTACATTTGGGGATGAAAACATGAAATTTCAGGTAGGCTTGAATCAAATAAAAAATAATTCCAATATGAATATGTTTTTTAATCTGAAATTTGAAAATAATCTAAATAAGGAAAATTTTGGAACGAATGTAATAATAACTTCAAAAGATAGTGTTTTTGGTTTAGGGAAACTAAGTTTGAAGAGCTTTAGGAAAAAAAACTTAGATATGCTGTGGAAAAAATATATGAATTATAATTAACTTTTTATATCATTTTGATATACTATAGTTTGAGTAATTATAGAGGCATGGATATGAATATTTCAAACCGCACATGTGGTAATAAATTGTTTTGGATCAACAAGCGTATATTTGATTTATCTGTGTGCATATTACTACTTCCCCTTCTATTTATTATATCAATAATTTTACTAATCATTAATATTCCTTTTAATTCAGGAAGTTTATTTTTTATTCAGGATCGTATGAGTAAGGATTGTGTTGCCTTTCCTGCAATTAAATTTCGTACTATGCTGCCTGCTAAGGAAATTACTAGAAAATATGATGATCCAATTGAAACGGATAGAATTACATCTTTTGGTAAAATTTTACGCAAAAGCAGAATTGATGAATTGCCCCAAATTCTCAATGTTTTAAAAGGTGAGATGAGTTTGATCGGGCCAAGGCCAGACTATTACATACATGCTTTAGAATACTTAAAAAATGTTAATGGATATCGAGAACGACATATTATTCGCCCTGGTATTACTGGTTTATCACAAATTAGATTGGGATATGCTGAAGGTTTGGCAGCAACTGTAAAAAAAGCTTCCGTTGATAATTATTATATACAGAATGTAAATTATATTATTGAATTAAAGATTATTGGTAATACAATTATTACAATAATAAGAGGCATGGGTAAGTAAAGCGCTAGTATATTTTATATACACACTTTTTTTAATAGGCATGAGAAATACTAGAAATACTTAAAATTTAACTGATGTAAATAAGCTAAATATTGTACCATTTGATATATTAGCTTTGTCTAATATCAAATCTTGATAGCTAATACTTCCGCCTAAATTAAACCCATCTTTTTTCCAATTAACTCCTAATGATGTTATTGTTCCCAAACTACGCTTCGACGATAAACGATGCCGCAAATAATTTTTATCATTGATATTAAGAAACTTTGTTGAATAATTAATGCTTAAATTATTATTTACCTGAGACTGTCCAAAAAACTCCAAAGAAGTACCTTCAGTATCAATTGGCACTCCTAATACAGTGTCATAGTTAATATAATCATAAACGCCATTATTATACATAGTATTTGGCCCACAGTTTTCACTACTAGTTTTTTTTACACGTGTATCAACAGCTTCAATTGCTAAGATTGTTGGAAATTTCATTTTAGGGGCTGTCAGTTCAAGGCCTACCATGTATGAAAAGCATGACGGTAAATTGCCAGCTTCGTCCTCGCCTATTGCTTGACTATAAAAGTGATAGGTTTTTCCATTTAAGGGCACTGAATATGAAATCCCAAAACCGGCCATCCTATTAACATTGGCATTTTTGCCGACATTAGTATCCAAGAAAAAAGCATTAATATCAGTTGAATACAATTTATCGTTTTGATTACCCCATTGTGTTGTTTGTAGAAATTCAAACTTTAAATTTTCATACGGGCTTATAATTGCTCTTGCGCCAGTTAGCACTGAATTCTCACCATTGAATGAATTTTTAGTAGAGCCATTAATAAGCTCAACTGACCAATTTGCTGTGTAGGGCAACCATTTCGTATTAAATTCATTTTTTAAATTTATAGAAATAGCCTCTAAGGATCTACTGTTTGAAGATAAGATAAGAGATGATTTTTCTGAAAAAGACCAAATACGGTCAACTTTACCAATACTTAAGTTTGCTATTCCTTTCTCATAATTAACATATGAGTTATCAAAGCTAAGCTTATCATGATCATCAAAATTAAAAGACAATTGTGAAGATAAACTTCTTTTTGAATATTCAAGATTGAAATTAACATTGCTTTTATTTTGGGTTCTTAAATTATTGTAAACTCCTAAGACATTTACTGAATTGAAAGCAGTACCAACCCTCATATTAAGGTTATCATTCTGTGAAAACAAAGGTTGTGTATTTAAGAGTGATGCAAAAAAAATAATAAGAAAAAATTTATACATAGCCCCTCCTTAAATAATAAATTCTATCTTATAGTGATATTAATTTATTATCTATATAATAAATGGTGACTCTGGGTGTACTCGAACCACCAACCTGCCCCTTAGGAGTACAAGGGTTTATATGATTTTTATTTTAAATCAGTAAGTTGTAAAACTTTTTTAAATTTGTACACGATAGGTATATATCCTATTTTAGAATTTATTAATCAAAACCAAGGGCTACAGTAAAATATACCCAGTTTATATTACATCCTAATATTAGCGCTTTGAAAGATAGGTGCAATAAACAAAAATGAGGTAATTTACATTAAGGTTTATTCCTAAGATCAAATCAGTTTAGTAAATTTTAGTATTTTATACTTTTGATTGTAAGGGTTATTAGCTAAATATTTTTCTGATATGAAATTATTTATGATAATAATAATTACTTTATATTATACTAAATATCATTAAACCTTTAAGGTAATAAAAGTGTTTATCTCTAAACGAAAGAAATATTATACACTGAGTTACTTTTCCACTTATATTTTACATAAAGGTTGAATTTAAAATGAAAAAAATTCTTATAACCGGAGCAACTGGGTTTTTTGGGCAATGTTTGTTAAATCATTTTAACGATATGGACTATGAACTTATTTTGGTTGGGAGAGATGTGGAAGTCATTAAAGAACTATATCCAAAAAGAATTGCAATCACCTATGAAGAAATGATGAGTTTGCAAACGAAAATTGATGTAATAATACATTTGGCAGTTGCAAATAATAATGCAGATTTATCATTTAAATCTTTTTTTAAAGTAAATGTAGAACTATATGGAGATATTTTAAATTTTGCATCACAGAACTCTATTCAAAAAGTAATTAATTTAACTACACTGCATGTATTCACAAATAAAAAAGATAATTATACAAAAACAAAAAAACTCGCATTAGAAGTAGAAAAAAAATACAAAGATTTAGAGATTTATAACGTTTTCTGTCCAATGATTTATGGGAAAACATTTAGCAGGAAATTAAAATTTTTGAATTTATTTCCTGGTAGATTAAGTGCAGTTATATTTAATGTAATCTCAAACATATTTCCGGTAGTAAGTAGTAAAAGTGTTGTTCAATGTATCGAGGAACTGATAATAAACAAAATAAAAATCCCAAAAAATATATATATTTCAGATGATAAAGATACACTATTTACAATCTTCAAAAAAACTTTGGATGTTAGTTTTGTTGTTGTAATAATATTGTTTTTTTGGTGGGCCTTTATTATTCTATGGCTAGCAATTAGATTTTCTTCGCCTGGGCCTGCTATTTTTGTTCAAAAAAGAATTGGAAAAAATGGTTTATTATTTAAATGCTACAAATTTCGAACAATGAATATTGGAACAAAAAATGTTGGAACACATGAAGTTAATAAAAATTCAATAACGAGTATTGGTAAATTTTTAAGATCATCAAAACTTGATGAATTTCCTCAAATCATAAATATTATTCGAGGTGAATTAAGCTTAGTTGGTCCAAGACCAGGCCTGCCAAGTCAAACGGAATTATTTGAAGCAAGAAATTTACGTAAAGTATATGAGGT
>Ga0206125_10000874_pt1 | contig 37586 bp, 37 predicted proteins | sample Helgoland_Spring_4_FD_148598 | JGI IMG/M metagenome (GOLD analysis project Ga0206125, IMG submission 148598) | Pelagic subsurface seawater microbial communities from Kabeltonne, Helgoland, North Sea - Helgoland_Spring_Bloom_20160331_1 | ecosystem: Environmental > Aquatic > Marine > Epipelagic ... | reverse complement strand
CAAGTACTTCAACAAGCACTAGTACAACGACTTCTCCGACTACTGCACCAAGTACTTCAACAAGCACTAGTACAACGACTTCTCCGACTACTGCACCAACGACTGCACCAACGACTGCACCAACGACTGCACCAAGTACTTCAACAAGCACTAGTACAACGACTTCTCCGACTACTGCACCAAGTACTTCAACAAGCACTAGTACAACGACTTCTCCGACTACTGCACCAAGTACTTCAACAAGCACTAGTACAACTACAAGTACTTCAACAAGTACTTCAACAAGTACTTCAACAAGTACTTCAACAAGTACCGGTACATAAAAAAGATATCAAAAAAAATAGCGGGATTACCCGCTATTTTTTTATCTAAAATTAAGATAGTTTAGTTAAGGAGTCCTCTCCATTGTTGACTTAACTCACGGTAAGTTGAGTTATATATGAGACCTTTTAAATCTTTATCATGAATTAACTTAGCGCCTCCGTCTCTTGTTAATGGCGAAAGCTTAAAAGTTGAGTAGTTACCACTATAACTTGTTGAGAATAAATCCATAGGAATCTGGAAGTAAAACCCCTTATCAAAACTTCCTTCTCCAAAAGTTTCAGCTGATACGTTTGTTCTTGTGAAATATATTCCAGCTTTAAATCCTGATCTTGTTCTTCGGCCTAAATCAAAAGTAAAACCATCATCTTTTGCCAAATATCTTCCAAAACTTATATTAGATTCAATCCCAAGTGGAAGGCTATACCCAAAATTAAAGTGTCCGGTAACCGTACTATAATCCTGCAATGAGAAGCGTTGATCAAATGACCTTTGATTTACATGAAAAATTTCAAATCCGAGACTATAATTTCTACCAAATGGTTTATATAACGTCTCTATTCCATATCCAGCAAACATAGTTTCATATATACCCCCACTGAGCTTTGCATACGTATCTTTTGTTGGAGACCAAATGTAGTCCAATTGCATTCTTGATATTACTATGTCATCTTCTTTTAGATACTCAACCAAATCTGTTCTAACATGCTCCATAACAGAACCTGGTCCAGAAATAGTATTTTCAAAATCACCATAAACTCTAGCATTAAACTCAGCACTCAATAATAAATTTCTACTAAATTGAATTTCACTTATATGTTGTAAATTAACGGCTCCAAAAAAGAATTTTTCAGGATTTCCAATGTGAGTTACTAAAGTTGGACTTATTGATGAAAAAATTACGGGAAAATCAATATTTGGTTTAAATTCATCTTTCTTGAACCCCGAAGAATCCCCCGATTCAAGGGCAGTATTTCTTACTAATAATTCAATAGGCAAATTATCATTATTGATATGATTAGCTATGTATTTAATATTATTTAATTCAATGCCTGCGTTTATATGACTAATATTAATTTGATTGATATCCATTTCATGCTTTTCAACAACCTTTTGAACGATCGATGCTGCATAAGATGATGATCTAATAGCATTTCTATGTTGAGAAGTTGAAATGGAAACATCTAATTGATTTTCTTTTAGCAAGGCTGTTTGTAAAAATAAATTATTATTATTTAGATTGAGAAGAATACTTTCATAAAATTCTATTTTTGAATGTTCTTTATTTTCTTTAATATCAAGAGATGGATTAAATTTCTGTTTCTTGCTTAGTTGGTCATTAAAGGTGGTGCCAATAGTAAAGCTTAAATTGAAAGTATTGCCTTTAATAAAAGATGCATCGATGGTTAAAAATTTATTAAATGGGTAACTAAGGCCTACATTGATATTGGAGTCTTTTTTTCTCAGATCAAATGAGGCATCACCTTTATTTTGAGCAGAAAAATCCAAGTAATTAAATGGGTCATATTCTAATTTAATACTCAATCCATTTCGATTAGGTACAAAATACTCCAACCCGCCAAATAAAGCTGCATTGCCTCGGAACCATTTATCATAAGATAGAGTACCGCCACTGCCATAATTACTTGAAGTTCTGGGTCTTACATCAAGCTTGTTTGATAAAAAAGAAAATGGGTTATCAAAGCTATTTTTTCCTGCAAATTTTCCCCAGCCCAAACCACCGGTAACTTTCATATTTCTTAAGTCTTGAGTTGCTACGATATATTCTTTTGTAAAATAACCAGTTCCAGCAAAATCATCAAATCCAATTGCTAAACTAGGCCTATTGTTATTTTTTGATTTATATTTGAACTTTACATTAAACCCTTTATCTAGATAATGCCCTGCAATATTATCACCACTCCATATTAAATCTGATGGCCTATAATAAAAGTAACTTGCTTCAAGCCAGTTAAATGGTGATATGGATAGAGTACCAAATTTCCAAATATCATTTTTATTGAGAATAAGTGAAATAGTCCCCTCTTCTTTTGAATCTGCTGTTGGGGTTTGTATTAATCCTACTTGGCCAAAAGAGTTATATGAGGTATTAAAATCTTCATAGTAACTAGCGCTTACAGAGATAGTAAAAATTAATGAAAAAAAAACCTCATGCTTTAATTATTATTTAAAACGCTTAGTGCAGTAATACTTGTAGCTGCAGAGCCTACAATTGGAGCCCATATTGATGCAATCATTGAGGCATCTCTTGATTTAACTTCTCGAGGGATATAAATAACTGATCCAGGATATATTAAAATCTCATTATTTCTGTTATTTAATAAAGATAACCTACTGCCAGAAGATACTCTATTTACTTCACCATTAGGGTGAATAACAAATGTATTATTAATATCTGAGCTCTCTAAAGCACCTCCAGCACCTGAAATATAATCGGCAACATTTTGTGAAGACTTATATCTTATAGCTCCAGGCTGATTTACTTCTCCAAAAATATAAACCTGTTCAGTTTTAATAGGTATAATGATTTGGTCATTATTATCAAGAGTTGTATCTAAATGAGTGTTTGCTTCAATCACGTCAAGATCAAACTCAGCCATCACCCTTCCAGATATTTCAGTTTTTTTAAGCTCTTCTAAAATAAAAGGTAAGGATTCGGATGCAAAAAGAGCATCGCCTTTTGTAATTAACCTTTGAACAAATGACTTATAAAGTTTTTCTGCAGCAACCTCATTTAGTGCTAAAGCTTTTTCATTAATAAGTACTCCGCCGAAAGGATAAGCATTATCTTTGTAACCTTCAGCTTTTCTAATCAATGATGACAATGTTTCAGCTTTTGAAATTGTATATACTCCTGGAGTTTTAACAGCGCCAGTAATCGTTACGGTTCTTCTCTCAAAGGCCCTCACATTGAGCCTATCGCTGGACCTAACTTCCATGTAAGAAAGTTGATCTAGATCTGATATATCAATGAAGGAGGTGTCTTCTTTAAAAGGTCTTTCTACCCTTAAAGTTTTTAAATTAGCATTATCTGCAAACCCATCAGCATATTCTATTAAATCAGCAAAGCTATTATCCTCAGTCAATTCAAACAATGCAGGCCTTTTAATAGCACCAGAAATATTTACCATTTTCATTGACGGCCTTACTAAAACAGAATCTCCAGATCTTAACCTTTCTCCAAAACCTGATTTTCCAAATATAAAAATATCATATAAGTCTACTGATTTTATCACTTCATTATTTCTAATTAGATCGATTTTTCTATAACTGCCATTTTCATTAATTCCACCCGCCATGCTCAAAGCATGCAAAATATTTGAGTTACCATTTAGTGTATATATGCCAGGGTTGTATGCATTACCAGTAACAAGAACTTGTATATCCCTTATGTTAATCAAGGTTACAAAAGCTTCCACTCCTATATAAGCATCGCTGATCTTTGCTTTAATTAGTTTATTTACATCACCAAGTGACAGACCAGATACGAATACCTTTCCTATTTCTGGAATATTAATTGAACCATCTCTTTTTACAGAAAGATCATCGACAGAGTTTTTTTGTCCAATCAACTGTAATTCAAGAGTATCACCAAAATCTAAAATATAAGAACTATCTAAATTTGGCTCATTTATTGGCATAAATGAGGACTGCATCGTATCAAAGATATTATCACCAAATCTATTTCTTTTCTTCCTAGCTTCCATTTCTTCTTCTGAAAATGGCTTATCTGTCATAGAGGACTGTCTTCTGTAAAGTGGTTTTTCACCCTCATCGCGTTTATCTATTTTTAAAAGAACATCCTCTCTTATATTATCAGGAAGACTTTCCAAATATGCATCATCCAGCTCTTGAGAGAAAATAGCTGCTGAAAAAATTAACAATACTGTAATAAGCAATTTATTCATTAATTTATCTTATCCTTTAATATATTAGAGGGTTTAAAATTTAGTTTATTTAACTCAGGTATTATATATGAATCAGAGGTTTTAGGGTTCCTTCCAATACGTTTAGGTGTTTTTTTAAAACGGAAGGCACCAAAGCCACTCAATTTAACTTTATTCGTTTTTGCATGTTTCTTAACTAACATGAGAAATGATTCCATTAGAATAGTTGCATCATCAATTGATATTGCAGTTTCTTTATTTATATTTTTTATTATATTTTTTTTAGTGATGCTCATACATTTTTCTTCATGCCTGGTATCGTTATGCCCTGAATACCTAAAGATTTAGTTATTATTTCATTATAAATCACATCGATCTCTGATGCAGTTAATGTTGATATCTTTGACTGAAAGACAAACCTAAAACCAATCTTTATTTCTTCTGTTTTTTCATTTTTAAAGTAATCAAAGATAAAAACATTTTTAACAATATCGCTTTGATAAGTAAGTAATAAATTTGTAAGCTCCTTAATTTTACTGAAATCCTTTACCGAATACGAAATATCTTTAATAGAGGATGGTAAGTCTGATATGGGTCTATATTCATTAAAAGTATCAGGAGGGCTAGATGTTTCCTCATAACGAAGAATATCATCAGGGAATTTGTCAATATCTATCTCTAAGCTAACTATTTCATTCTTTATTTTTGTATCTAATAACTCTCTTGATATTATTTTAAAATCAAATACTTTATTTGGAAGTATTTCTTGAAATAATATTGCGAGGTATTTCTTATTAATTTTTTTTGAGAAGTCTTTGTAATTTTCGCCCACTCTTCCGCTTGCAATAATAGATAGCTTTCTTTTTTTATTAATGCCGTTGCTTGATAAATAAACATCTGATATCTCAAAAAGCTTGACTGACTCTTTTTGCCTTCTTTCATTAAATAAAAGGTTATCCACCAAGGAATTAGTTAAATTGGTTCGAAGATATTCTCTGTTTGAATCCAAAGGATTATCGACTTTTATTGCCTCTTCTGAGGATAAATTCACAAATGGGGAGTTAATAACTTCATAAAAACCATTATCTAGTAGAAAAAATCTTAATTTATTTTCAATAGCTTTATGATTTATCCTCTCATTGTTCGGAATACTTATCTTTGATGTTGAAATATTGTCATAACCTATTACTCTTGCAACCTCTTCTGCTAAATCATTCTGCGTTTTAATATCACTTCTAAACGACGGCACTTTAATAAAACCTTCCTCGACAACAAACCCTAGTTTTGAAAGCAAGTTTAAGTACTCTTTTTCACTTATATTAATTCCAATAATTTGATTTATTTTTTTAACATTAACTGGTATCTGATGTATTAGATTATCTTTGGATTTATAAGAAATAATAGACATATCTTTTATATTTGCGTGATCGCTAACAAGATTTATAAATCGACTGAGTACCTTGTCATGACAATCAGGATCAACACCCCTTTCAAACTTGTGAGATGCTTCAGATTGAATATCATATTTTACAGATTTACCTATAATTGCTTCTGGTTGAAAATATGCACATTCAACAATTACTGTCTTTGTATTATTTGAACAGGATGTACTTTTTCCACCAACTACACCTGCAAGATTAATAACATTATCATTTAATGAAAAAACTGAATTTTTACCAGTAAGAGTAATTTTTTTATCAAGCAATGTTTCAAATTCTTCATTTTTTTTTATTTCGTGGAATAGAAGCTTGCCGCTCATTGTATTAGCATCATAGCAATGAGTTGGCTGTCCAGTCTCATAGGAAAGATAATTAGATACATCTGTGAAAAAATTATTTTTATTCAAACTTAGGTCTGTAAAATAATTATCTAAAGAATTTTTATATGTTTCTGGAACTTGGTCAATTTCTAATTTAAGAAAAGATATTTTAGGGCAAATATTTTCTGATAAATTCTCAAAATCTAACTGCAGTTCATTTAGTTTTTCAGTACATACTTCTTGGTGCAGGTCAACTGTATAAAAGGCTGCTAAATCTCTAAGTAATCCATTTATAGATAAGCAATCCCCTCTGTTGGGAGTAAATTCCATATCAAGAATATCACCATCTATTTCGTGCTCATGACCAAGTTGAAATAATTTATTAGAAATATTCTCAATACTTGGACTCTCTTCAATATGTTGAACTAAATGTCTGTAAGCTATTTTCATTTAAACTGACTCAAAAAATCTAAGTTAGACTTATAAAATTCTCTTATATCTGTAACTCCATGCTTGAGCATGGCTATTCTTTCAATACCTAGACCAAATGCTAAGCCACTATATTTAGTCGAATCTATATTGCAATTCTCTAAAACAACTGGATTTACTAATCCACATCCCAGTATTTCAAGCCACTTCCCTTCTTTTGACAAGATATCTACCTCAGCTGAAGGTTCTGTGAATGGAAAGTATGAGGGTCTAAACCTTAATTCAACTCCATCACCAAAAAGCGAGAAGATAATTTTATAAATTAAATCTTTGAGTTGAGCGAAGCTAACATTTTGATTTACATATATACCCTCAACCTGGTGAAACATTGGCAAGTGAGTTGCATCATCATCCTTTCTATAAACCTTGCCTCCAGAAATAAATGCTAAAGGTGGTTTTTTTTCAAGCATGCCTCTAATTTGAACGGGCGAAGTATGCGTTCTTAGAAGGTTTGATTTGTTTTCAACATAAAAAGTGTCATGCATTTGCCTTGCAGGATGTGATTTTTTAATGTTAAGCATATCGAAGTTGAATTCTTCTGTTTCAATTTCAGGCCCATCAACAGTTTCAAATCCAAAAGATGTTAACAGCTCCATTATGGAGTCTTTCATGTGATTTATTGGGTGAAGAGATCCCTTGTCTGCAATTAACTCAGGTGGTGAAATGTCATTGTGTTCTGGCATCAAACCAGTATATCTAGCTAATAGCTGTTTTTACAATCTTCTCAAAAGTTGCACTATCAGTAATAGCTATATCAGAGAGAATTTTTCTATCTAAGGCAATTTCTTTTTTCATCAAAGAGTTAATAAGAACAGAATATGAAACTCCTAATTCTCTAGCTCCAGCATTGATTCTTGCGATCCATAAAGCTCTAAAAGCTCTTTTCTTGTTCTTTCTATCTCTAAATGCGTATTGTAAAGATTTAATGTTTGATTGCTTGGCAGTTCTAAATAGCCTGCTTCTAGCACCGTAATGCCCCTTAGTAGCATTTAATACTTTTTTATGTTTAGATTTAGCGGTTACTGATTTGGTAGTTCTTGGCATGGTTTATCTTCTTATTAATTTTGAAGCCATCTTAAGAACTATACCTGATAGTTTATTTAGGCCTCTGTTATGTCTTTTTCTTTTAGTAGACTGTTTTGTTAGAATATGATTTCTGTTTGCACTTTTGCTTTTTACAGATGAGCCTGTTTTCTTAAAACGCTTTGCAGCTCCAGAATGTGTTTTTAATTTATATCCCATATTATTCTACTTATAAAAAATTTATACTTACTTCTTCTTCAAAGGAGAAAGAACCATTAGCAACTGCCTGCCTTCAAGGGAAGGCTCTTGGTCTACCTGAGCTATATCTTCCAGCTCGTCTCTTAATCTATTTAGTAAATTAAGACCCATATCACTGTTTAATATTTCCCTACCTCTAAATCGGACGCTTATTTTAGTCTTATCTCCGTCAAGAATAAAGCTTTTAACCTTTTTTAATTTAATATTATAATCACCAACATCTGTTGACGGTCTAAATTTTATTTCTTTTGTGGTGTTTCTTTTAACTTTCATCTTAGAGGAGGAAAGACTTTTCTTCTTATCAAAGATATGTTTTCCATAATCTAAAAGCTTACAAACCACAGGACTTGCATCTGAAGGTGATACTTGAACTAAGTCTAGTGATGCTACTCTAGCTGATTCCAAGGCAACAGATAAAGCTACCAATCCTTGTTTTTCTCCGTTTGATCCAATAAGCATGACTTCGCTGGCTCGAATTTTTTCGTTGATAGGTGTGATATTTTTTTTCTGAGAAGCTATGACGTTACCTTTAGAGAAATGGAAAATTTTATAAACATAAAATATTAAATATTAAATATTATTATGATTGAGATTGTATGAAGTTTATCATTTTTTGGTGATTTTATACTAATTAAGCCATTACGCAATAAAATTCTACCTAAGGCTGAAGAATAAAATGCTTCCAGCTATCATGACTTTTTTCATAGACCTCTCTCTTATTTAATCGTGACTCATGTCCTTCCCAGAATTCAAAATAATAAGGTGTGAATGAATAGCCTCCCCAAAAATTCTGGGCATTTTTTAAATCAATATTTTTTAAAGTTTTATTATAATTTTCTATAACTTGACAATAGGAATCTATTGGCTTTGATTGCTTGGATGAAATGGCTAATGCATTTTTTTCTTCTGATCTATCAAAAAAATATTTTTGATTATATTTATTTGAGGTTTTTTTTACTTTGGCCTTCATTCTGATCTGAACATTAATACTAGGCCAGTATATTAATACAGCTATTTGGTTATGAGAATTAAAGGAGGATGCTTTTGGAGAATCATAATTGCTAAAAAATATAAACTCATCATCTGCAATAAATTTTAAATTTACGAATCTAGAATCAACCTCGTGGATTTGTTTGTTGAAAGATGAAATTGAAATAGCCTCAATAACTTTCTGGCCAGCATCTAGAGCTTCATCATATTTTTCTTTAAAAAGAAGATAAGGTGTCTCTTGATTTAAATTATTAAAGCTAATCATCGTAATAAAATTTTTTACTCATTATATATGTCTTATTTATAATAACGAACTTTAAGAAAGAAAACACATAAAGAAAAATACCATTATATAAATTTTGAGTCTAAATTTAATTTTTATAATTAATAAAAATAGATCGCTTGAATATCAAATCAACTTCATCGACCCTTCACTTTGAAGATTTTATGACAAAGAAATATATTCGAGGTCATAAATATCTATGGATTTGTTTATCGGACAAATATCAACATTTTTTTATATAAACTATAGAATCGTTGCCTTTATGCACCTGAATTTCTTTTACAGACACACATCCCATCTTAATATAGAACGCATGTGCTCTTGCCAGACTTCTACCGACAACTATTTTGAAACTTTGAGTACCATCTTCTTTAAAATAAATACAAAGAGCTCTAAATAAACTCTCAGCATGACCTCCCCCCTGATAAGCAGGGTTAACCACAATAGAAAGGAGTTCCTGCTTAGGAAGATTATCAGAAATATTACTTTTTTTAGTTACTAAAAGTACTTCTATAATTTTATACATCTTGGAAGGCGAAAAAAGACAGGACTTTAGAGAATAAAGTAATCGAAAAGGTTTTAATAAAAGCTGTTTGTATATTCTCCCTAACCCACAAGCTCCTGAAACAAATCCCACAACTTTCTGGTCCATTCGTTCAACCAACAAAACACTTTCACTATCTTTATCGATTACTTCGTAAAGCAGGGTAAGAAATGGAACACCTAAGCTCGATAGAAATCCCTTATTAATATGTTCACAATGAAGTCTAGCAACCTCTCTATAGTCACTAATATTGAGCTTTTGATTTTTTAAATCCATTCATCTAACTCTTTTGGTGGAGAGGGCAGATCTTTGAATAGTTTCCAGACTGTACGAGAACTAAAACCTAAAACAACCCATATTGTGAGACAAATAAGACTAAAATATGAACCAATATTTTGATGGGAAACATACCAACACTCAAGAGACCCTTTATAGGGCATGACTATTTCATCATAGAATTTATCAGGATTATTATTCGTATGCATCATATCCTCTTCATCTCTAAATATGATGGACCCAACACCAGAAAGGCCTGGCCTTACTTTTATTATTTCTCTCTGTGATATTGGTGGGAATGCATTAAAACAACGTTGGGTTTGTGGGCGAGGTCCAATAACACTCATATCACCATTAAATATATTGATAAGCTGCGGCAGTTCATTAATCTTAGTTTTACGAAGTATTCTACCTATCGGCAAAACGCGGGGATCATTTTTGACAGTGACAGTGCCCGTGCCGATTTTAGGACTATCTTTGAGCATGGTAGCAAATTTATAAAGCTTAAAATTTTTACCTCCCAACCCTACGCGGCTCTGTGGAAAGAAAATTTCTCCCTCCCCTGTAACTTTTAGAATTAACATCAAAGGTAATAAAAGAGGTGAAAATAAAACAAGTGCAATACCCGAAAAAAAAACATCGAAGAACCTTTGCATAACTACATTCTCCCATCTAAATATTTACCTGTTTCTTTATGGTCAAAATCGGGAATCATCTCATTAAATAGGTTAACTATTTGTCCCTTTTTCCAGGATTTCTGATTGCGAAGTTCATGAATAACTTCTATAAAATTATCTAACATACTCGAGTTGTAGTTAGCTTCATTTTTAATCACACCTAAATTCTGAAATCGATCCATGTCGAGAATTTCATTGCTCGTAAAAAACTCTTCGAAATCCTTTTCGCCTGATGTGTCTGATTTGAAGAAATAGCACGGCCAACGCTTTGAAGCTATTAATGCACTAGATTGGCTTCTTGCTTCTTCCTCAGTTGCGCAATGATAAGGTTCATAACCAAGACTTTTTATGAAGCGCTCAGCAATCTCAGAAAAAGTTGTCAGATGAAGCTGCTCACTTAACTTAGGAAAAAAAATATCTCTATTTTCACCAAGAAGGCATGACATCAAACAAAGCTCACCAGATTCTTGAGGTGTCACAAAATATCGCCTTACATCATTTGGAGCGGAAATAGGCTGACGTTTGGTAAAACGTTGGTTAAAGCCATGTAAAAGCGAACCATCAGAAAATGCTACATTAGCGAACCGAGCAGTTGAAATTTCCATTGACTCACTTTCACGCATCAAAAACATTTCCATTATGCGCTTACTTGCTCCCATCATATTAACTGGATTGGCAGCTTTATCGGTTGATACGCAAAAATACTTTTTAGCCCCGTGAGCCTTCGCAATTTGAACAGTCTTGATGGTATTAAGAATATTGACCTCAATAAGACGCATCAATGTGAAAGGATCTTTTTCACTTCGAACATGCTTAAGCGCAGAAAGATTAAGAACATAGTCATACCCCTCATTGGCATTCATAAGTGCTCTATATTCATTGCTGCCACAATCAATTGCAAAGGTCCGGAAGTCACCATCAATGTAACCGAGAGTGCTCCGAATATCTCTTACAAGTTCTACCATATTGTTCTCACTTATATCAACAACATGAAGCACCCGAGGATTCCTTTTAAATATTTCACGTGAAACAGCCTGGCCAATAGAACCTGCGCCGCCAATCACCAAAAAACGGCTATTAGAAACCAATGCCTCAATTTCTTCCCTACGGCTTGAAATATCATCATCAAACAGTGGTGCTATTCTGCCAATCAATTTTAATATATCCATAATAATAATTACTTATCCTGTTTTTTTAAGGCTCCATCAGGAACACTTGATGGTATATTCACAACTCGATCTTCTAACCAAAGAGAGTTTTTAAGACCGTCTGTTTGACAATCTTGAAACATTGGCAGCTTTGACATTAGTGTCCAAATTGGCCGAGTCATAACATCATTAGCATTAGTCTTCTTTAAAAATTCATCACGATCTGACCTAGAATTTAAAATTATTGCATTGAGCCAGTGGTTTGCTTTGTTTCCATTAATCGCTTTTACAAAATCAACATCTCTTTCATGAAAAAAGGCGTCCCATTGATCAGCTAACTTCTCTTTTGCTGTCAAGAATTCGTCTAGACGCTCCATTTGAGCACAACCTAAGGCTGCATTTAGATTGGGCATACGATAATTATAACCTATCTCATCATGCACAAACTCGTATGGATGCGGAACCTTTGCAGTGGTCGTAATATACTTCGCTCGAGTAGCCAGTTCAGAGTCATCAGTAATAATCATTCCTCCGCCACCTGTCGTAATCACCTTATTTCCATTGAAACTAAGTGTCGCCATTGAGGCAAAGGTACCTGTATGCTGTCCTCCAGCATAACTACCCAAGGACTCAGCAGCATCCTCTATTAAAGCAATGTTCCAATCGGCACAAATCTCAGTAATTTCAGATATTCGACAGGGGAACCCAAAAGTATGCATCGGAACACAGGCTGATATTCTTTTTCCTGAATGTTTATTGAACGTGCCATCCAGTCTCTTTTCAGCATTAACTTCTAGGAAGACCTTCAGTGCTAAGGGGCTGAGGCCCATCGTATCAAGATCTACATCAACAAATAGCGGTTTAGCACCCGCGTAACTAATAGCATTGCACGTGGCAATAAAAGTAAGAGCTTGAGATATCACCTCGTCTCCAGGTTTGACTCCTGCAAGCTCGATTGCCACATGAAGGGCAGCAGTGCCATTGACAGTTGCTACGGCATAACTAGCTCCCGTGAATGCAGCAACCCTATTTTCAAACTCGGTAACTTTAGCTCCTACGGAAGATACAAAATTTGAGTCTACACAATCAGTCAAATATTGTCGTTCGTTACCTTCAAATACAGGGCGATGGAGCGGAATTAAGCCCTCTCCAAAGATTACTTTTGCTTGAGCAACAAAACTTTCAGAAAGACTCATTTGATATATCTTTGTTGTTTATTGATAATAATAGAGTTTGCTCTACCTTTTTAACCAAATCGCCTTTATCAAAATATTTCTTAGCAATTATCCGTGCATTTTTAGATGATCTTCTTAATCTCTCTTTATCATGCAAAAAGTCGTGAATTTTTATAGCTGCCTGATTTAAAGTTAAACCAAAAGTTATAATTCCAGCATCTTCAGCATTTATTAAATCTGCTTGCCAACCGCCATAATTAATCAAAACAGGGGTTCCTGAGGCAAGTGCATCAAAAAACTTATTACCTGAATTATGCCAAAGTTCAGGTACATTAATGACAGTATTGCTTGCAAGATCAGCTGCTGCTAATACTTGAGGTAACTCTGATTTACTGATGTAGCCCTCGATAAATAAGTTCTTATTTAAAATATTTTTCTTTTGTGCATAAAGAATAATATTATCATATTCTTTGCCGCCTCCAATTAATAATATTTTTATATCTGACTTTAATAACGCCAGCTGTTCAGCAATATCTACCAAATAATCAACGCCATTTATCATTCCAAATGCACCTGTATATATGAACAGTGGGGAATCTTTAAGCCACTCTCTCTCTGCACGAAATTCTTTACCTATATTTTTAGTGCTAAATAATTCTATGTTGCTAAAATTAGGAATCACAACAATTTTATTTTCTTTACAGCCAGCTTTGCAAATCCCATCCTTCATTCCATCTGATAGTGCGATAACTGCCTGAGATTTTTTATATGTATAGCTTTCCAACAACTTAGCTAAATACTTTACAATAGGATTTCGAATCACGCCTACAGCAATTGGAACATCTGGCCACAAATCACGCACCTCAAATACCATAGGTATTGATTTCTTCCATGAAATATAAAGTGCCGGAATGGCAATTGTTAATGGAGTGCTTGTAGCAAAAACAACATCACCTTGTAATTTTGATCCTTTTTTAGCCGCATGATATGCAAATGAAAAAAAAGCTAATAACCTTTTAAAATAACTCAACTTATTTGAATAAAATAAAGAAAACCAATGGACATTAATACCACTCTCATTTGATATTTTCCACCCGCTCCTATTAGAAAAAGATCTATTGGTTGTGACCATTTCAACTGTATGGCCATTTTTAACAAGGTGCTTAGCTATATCATAAGAGCGAACCCCTCCTGACATTTCTGGAGTATTAAAGTACTGATGCAAATATATTATTTTCATTATATTGTTGAATTACCAGTGTCAAAAAAAGATATTTATAATCTCCAGGTTGGGTTTTTAACAATATTTTTAATATCAATAATCACCTCTTTCCCATTAGATAAAAATTTATATTCATCTTTTGTATAAGCCTTAAACTGTTTATGACTTACCGCAACAACAATGGCGTCATACTTCTTACCGTTATCAAGTGGATTTTCAATAATTCCATGTTTATACCAATTACTTTCAAGTTCATTCTTTACCCACGGATCGTAAACATCAACATTAACCCCATAATCTTTGAGCTCTTCAATAATATCAATAACCTTAGAATTGCGCATATCTGGACAGTCTTCTTTAAAAGTAACACCAAGTATAAGTACCTCTGAGTCTTTGATAGACTTTCCAGAATTAATCATTTCTTTAATAGTTTTGCCAGCAATATATTTACTCATATCATTATTAATCATTCTTGCTGCCAGAATAAGATTTGGCTTATACCCTACCTCTTCAGATTTAAAAGTAAGATAATACGGGTCAATGCCAATACAATGACCACCTACTAATCCAGGAGTTAGCTTGATAAAGTTCCATTTTGTTGCTGCAGCATTAATTACCTCATTAGTATCAATACCAATTTGATCAAAAATAAGAGCTAATTCATTAATCAGTGCGATATTGACATCTCTCTGAGTATTTTCAATAACCTTAGAAGCTTCAGCAACTTTAATGCTTGATACTAGATAGGTTCCTGCTGTAATAACTTGCTTATAAAGCTCATCAACTTTTTGAGCAATTTCGGGCGTTGACCCTGAAGTTACTTTTTGAATTTTAGTTACTGTACGTTCTTTATCACCTGGGTTAATCCTTTCAGGGGAATACCCACAAAAAAAGTCTTTATTAAAAGTCAGGTCTGACGATCTTTCTAGTTGTGGGACGCAAATATCTTCTGTAACACCAGGATAAACAGTTGATTCATAAATAACAATATCATCTTTATTTAAAACCAGTCCAACCTCTTTAGAGGCCTCAATCAATGGTATTAAATTAGGGCGATTAGTTGAGTCAATTGGTGTTGGGACGGTAATAATATAAACATTACAGTCTTTAGTATCTTGGATATTAGTTGTATAGGTGATGTTGGATTTTAATGAATGCAATAAGCGTTCTTCAACTTCAAGCGTTTTATCGAATCCATTTTTAAGTTGTTGAATGCGGTCATCGCTGATATCAAAACCAATAACTTTAAATTTATTTGCAAAAGCAGCTGCTAGTGGTAGGCCTACATATCCAAGCCCAACTATACATATTTTTTTATCATTCAAATTGTAATTACTCATTATTATTGCTCAATCGATTCATAATAATTAATAGTATTTTTTATACCAATTTCAAAATTCTCAAAAATAAAATCATCAAAAATAGACCTAAATTTAGTATCGTCCATAATTTTCTTAGGAGCCCCATCAGGTTTTGAAACATCATACTCTAATAGAAAAAAATTATTATAATTTTTGTTAATTAGATCTACTAACTCCTTGATACTCAAGCCGCTATTTTGAGCAACATTTATAGGGCTTGTAATTTTTTTTTGTAACTCTTTATTTACAATAATTCGATACAAGATCTTGGCGAAGTCTTGAACATATAGCCATTCTCTTACAGCACTACCGGTACCCCACACATCTATTTTCTTTATATCATTTTTGTTTGCTTTTACAAATTTATATACAAGTGCATTGAGTGCATGGGCCTTATTTGAGTCAGTAGAATCATTCTCACCATACATATTAGGCACAAATAAGTTAATAGATTTCATATTATATTGATTTTTGTAACAATCAGAAAATGCAACCAATAATCTTCTAGTACTTCCATAGGATAGAACCGATTCATGAATAGGGCCATCCAACCATTCAACCTCTTTATAAATTAAAGACTCCCCAGGGTATCCACAATTAGCAACAGGATTAATAATCGTGATAGTTGGGTCTATTAAAGAAACAGACTCATATAAAGAGAGGATTAACTTTGTATTATTTTTAATAACATCTCCTGAAAACTCAGTAACATAATTCAGGCTTCCAACATGGGCTGCACAATTAATAATTATATTAGGAGCGTAATCTTTTAAGATTACTTGCAAAGATTCTGAGTTTCTTAAGTCCACACCTGAAGATTTAGAGACTCCTTTGCAGTCAATGTTATTAATTCTTAAAAACTCAAGGACATTGCTACCCACAAACCCCGAATGCCCTAATATTAGTACCCTCATTTTTTATTCCTTTTTATTGTTTCTAAATAATCCCTAAAGTCTCTTATTGCTGGATTGTCATTACCTATATAATTAGCAATTTGAACGTCTTTAGTATTTCCTTTAAATTTTGAATAAGACCCTAAAATATTAGAAATCTGTCTTAATGTAATATCTCCTCTTGCACCCAGCTCATAAATTCCACTATCTTGATTTTCTGTAATCTCTATAATTTTCTGCGCGTTCCAAGAAACATCTGAAAATGAATAACTGGAGCTCTCATCTAAATATACATCTTTATTTTCATAAATAGATCTTAATGCGCCATATAAATTATAACTTGAGAACATATATCCCAGTCTAATAACAATAGATTTATTTCCAATTATATATTCACAACTTCTCCTGTTCATGCCATAAACAGTATCTAATTGAGCTCTGGCAGAAATACTACTAATAAGAGTTAGCCTCTTGCTGTATTTTTCACATAGAGAGTATATGTTATTTGTTTTCTCTACAGATTCAGCAAAGTCGTTCTCAGGGTTTAATTGTGCCTTATATCTACTTGGCGAATTTGCTGTATGTATTACATAATCAGACAGTTTTATTTTTTTTTCTAAATCGTCACCACGAACAGCTTCAATAACCTCCAGATTTGAAGATAGATTAATTTGCTTAACTATTTCAGAACCTACAAACCCCTTGGCTCCTATTACCAATATCAACTTCATTAAAGATTACCTTTTAAAAGAACTGTTAAATTATCCAGTGCGTAATTACAACTGTTTAATGTTGACTTTTCATAATCTAATTTAATATCTCTATTAATGAGATCTTCCATTTTTCTATAACAATCATTAATATCTCTAAATTTAATAGTTGTACTTTGTAGGCATACATCTACTTGATAATCATAATTTACAAATAATGGTTTGGCATATGCTATAGCATGCGCTTCTATACCTGTATCTTTGGTCAGTCCATAAATTTCTTTATTACCATATTTGTCTTGAAAATTGATATTTAAAACACCCATGATGACATCAGCATTTTTTAGAACCATATCAAACTCATTATCATGTATAAATTCATTGAAGTATATCAATGAATCACCTACATCATTCTTCCAATTTTTAACAAAAGTGTTATCTTCTTCACTAATCGGCCGTCCAAGGAGAATAAGCTTGAATTTATTTAACTTATCTTTACTAAATAAATACATTGCATCTCTAATTAAAGAAAGATCTTTTCTTTTTAAATCAATTGTTCCTGGAACAACAAATGTAAATTTATCGTTATTAATTGTATTTACATTACTTTCATCGAACATATTAAAAGGAATAATAGATACTGGTTTGTCAGTTTTTTTTTGTAAGTAGAGTTTCATATTAAAACTTGCTACGACTAATGAAGATGCATCTCTAATTAGCCATTTTTTAGCCAAAAATAGAACCCACCCCAGAACCTTATGTCTAAATTTAAAAACATTACTCAATGGTCTTTGAAACCAAGAGTTAATATTTCTAAGATAGAATATTTTATTTTTTGAGATTAAAGATATTATACAAATTACAAGCAAGCCTCTTAAAGCAACTGTATTGAACAAAGTATAATCTTTTTTATTGTATTGCATTATAAATTTTTTAAGCCCACTCCAACGATTAATGTGTATTACTTCAACATTTGTTAAATCTAACAACTCAGACAATCTGCTATAGGATCTATTATTTAGGCATAATACAATCCGAAATCCAAGAGAGTGAAATAATCTAACAGAACTAATAACTGAAGTTTCATGGGGAGAATTTGAATTTTCAAAAATAAACATCTTCTTCATAATTTACCTGTAGATCAACTGATTGCAGAACATAAAATTAAAAGAAAGAATAAAAAACCATGTCTTAAAAATTTCTTCATAAAATGTACTATGAAAATTAACAATCTCAATATCTTTTTTTTATAAATACACTATTAATGTGATAAAAATATGCTCTAAAAACTCTGGTACAATTTTTTTTAAAATAATAACACAATACCAACTTCAAACGGTTGGGTTATGGAATTTATAATGCTATTTAATTAAGGAATTTTGTAAAGTAGCTGTTAAGCTTACAAAAACAATTTTTACTGAATCCACGACTTAATTCTAGAAAATCGGATCCACCAAGCCCCTCAGAAAAAACTAAATAGAAAACTCATCAAACAACAGGACGGAATTTTTCTTCTTTCACTTTTTTACCTTCCCAATATTTACCGCAGAAAAGGAAGAACAGAATGAATATAATTTGAGGATACAAGAAAAAGCTAGCAAAAAAAGCTATAAGGCCTCCGCCGATAAGCACAAAGAAAAAAGACACCTCGAAATTATTCAGCGCGTATTTCTTAAAGTTGAGCAAAATTTTAAAAATATAACGCACATAAAATAATAAAAAAGACATTAGTATAAAGGGTCCGTAAACGAAGAAAAAATAGAGAAAATCGTTATCAAATCTACCACTCTTAGCCCCAAAAAAATCCTTACCCCAGCCAGTCAGCAACCACAAAGGCTGCTCTTCCACTGCTTCAAAATAGAAAGCCCACTTGGCAAATCGAACAGCAGTTGCACCTTCGCTTTTTTCTATATCCGCCAACTTCATCAGATATCCAATGTTTTTTAATGAATCATAATAATTTATAAAAATTATCATGCTGACACAAATTAAGGAAGTGGAGATAACAAGTACCTTTCTGCGATGTTTAAAATAACCAAATAATAGATACAACAGTAAGGCAAGAAATAAAATAAATATGGTTGCAACAAAAGCCGTTCTTGACTGCGTTAGTATCAAAAGCACCAAAGATAAGACAAAGCCTGAATACGGCAGCCATTTGTAATGACATTTGGTCATAATTCCTGATAGCATTATAAAAGTCATACACATCAAGATAGCCCCATGTCCACCGATCTCGGCAGATAAGCCAGGAGACCTGTTTGTGACGGTCATATCTTCGCTTGTAAAAAAACCATCTGATGTATAAAAAGTATGGGCGATGTCTATTATGCCCAGAAAATTGAAATTAAAAAATTGCAATAAAGTAACACTACCATCAATTAACAAATAGACGAAACATGCTCTTATAATATCGTCATAGCATATGCTTTTGAAATAATTTAGATTCAACATTAAGTACAGCAAAGGCATATATCTGAATAATTCCACGTAATCCCTAACTATTGGTTCAAAGGTGGTTAAGAAGCGAAAACAGGTCATAAAAAAAAAATAGATTAAGCCTATCGCCAATATTTTTGCTGGAGAATTCCACCTTAGCCTTTCATTAAAAGTAAAAATGAATATCAGAGAAAATGATAAAACATAAAAAACATACCAATTTTTAAATGGAACCATTAAAAGCAGCACTAAAAAAAATGCATAATTAGAATGTTTCTCCTCGACCATTTATAAAGCCCAACCTTCTGCAAGATATTTTCTATTATTTTTCAAAACATCACCCTCATGTGTTGATTGCTTATTGCTAGAAATCAACATATTTTTTCTATATCAGAAATGTGGGTTAATGTACCGCCACCAATTTCATCCATATGTTTTTTAAATTTTAATTTAACATTCTTATCATTAAACTCAAAAATATTAATTAGACTGTATTTATTATGATGTTTTGCTGTAGCAATGGCGGTTGTTACTATTCCTAAAATAACATCAAAATTATTCAAAAAAATAAGCTCTGCTGGAATATGGCTTTCAACAATAACCACGTCATAATCAGCCAAGAAATCACTATACCCAAGCCTAGGGTGTGGCTTAATATAGATTTCGTATTTTTTAGATAATTTTTCTATACTGGCTCTAAGCGTCTTCTCGTAATCAATATAAAAACTATCTAATGATCCATTTCCTTCAAATAACAATAATTTCTTTTTATTTCCCTGACTATTAATACGATACTGGTACTGCTTTAATACATTGTCATTCGGGTTTAAATTTTTTTCTAAAACTCTATCAGGATCAAATAAATATTGATAACCGACTATACCTGAATAAAAAATAAAAAATTTTACTCTTATACCCAATAAAAATTGGAATGTTATTTTACTTAAACTATTTATAAATCCATAAACTTCCAGCCCTTTAATTTTATGTATATCTATAAAATATACATTATGATTAAAACTTAATTTTTCTATAAAAAAAGCAGTGGCATAGTCTGCAGTATTTGAAAAAAAATAAACCTCAGATCTATCAATTTTATTAAATAATTTTATGTATAGAATTCTTAAACGGATAAAGAAAATAAAAAGTTTAAGCGGATTTTTTTTAGCTATTACGGGCACATATTCGATTTCCGCATTTAGCTTTAGGCCTTTAAAAAACTTAAAATTGTTCATCACATTAACAACTATAATTTTTACTTTATAGTGTTCTTTTTTTTGCTCATATAAAGATAAAATATAGACAATATCTGCAGGGGCCTGAGAAAATAGAATTAATTGCCTCATTTATAAAAGTTTTTCACCTAGGTTAGTTAATAAAATATAGACTTTAATAGCCTTAATTCCGATTTAGAAAAGACTTTAAATACAAACACTAACACGCCATATATTATCAGACCTAATAAGATACCAAATAAAATAGTCCCAATATTATTCATTGATTCATTAAAAATCAATATATACCAGATCAAAACTAGGCCCATAATTAAAGAAGCGATAATTGATTTTATTATTGCCTTTATCTCAAAATTAATAACCCATTCTCGTTTAACTTTAGGTAAAACATACAAAAATGCTACCGTATAACTAACTAAAGTTGTTATCGCAGCAACCATAATGTTTTTAAAATAGTATAAAAATACCAAATTCAATACGAGGTTTATAACAACAACAAGCGCATTAGTTCGGAACATTAAAACTGTTTTCATTCTAACAAACAGCACGTTAGATAGAATAATGTTTAAACCGTAAAATATACTACCTAAGGCAATAATAGGCATTATTAAATAAGAATTATTAGAAATATCCTCGTTGGTGTAAACAAATAATAGTGACTTAGAAAATGCAACACACCCTGCTACAAAGGGAATGGCCAATAATAAGTACCCCTTAATTGTGTAATTAATCATATTTTGCGCTTTGTACTCATCTCCTTTATCAACTAATTTTGACATTAAGGCTGGTAGAACAACACTTGATACTTTTGCAAATAAAAGGATTAACGAGCCAATAACATATGCTGGATTATAATATCCAACTGCAGTGGTCCCCAAAAATAAGGCAATAACATAACGGTCGCCAATATTAACAATTGTATCAACAATATAATTAAGCGTTAATGGAAGGCCTAATCTAATATTTAGCAATAGTTTTTGTAAAGAATAAACTTCAATTTTAAAATCAATTTGTTTTTTTAATTGGTGTATCAATGGGATTGTTACTAATAAGAAGGCAAATGAGCTACTAACAAAAAATAAATTAATATTAATATTTTCGAAGAGCCAATACCAACTTAATACAATTACAATAAATAAGTACGGTTGCGCCAATGTTGCGTAATTAAAAAAAATAAGTTTGTCAGTATAGCGAAAATAATCAGCAAATTGCGAGTATAAAAAATTAAGCAACAAATACGGAGCAATTATCCATAAAGAAAATTCAGACCTTCCTTCGAATAACTGATTATCTAACCATGGAAAAACAGTAATTAAAAATAATGACAATAATATGATGGATAATAAATGAAAACTAAACTGGGGTAAAAATAAAGCTTGCTTTTCTTGTTCATTTATAGCGGCAGGCAAAAGCCTATGACATCTGTAACTTACACCAAAAGAGGATATTCCATAAATAAAGCCAAGCATTGAAACAATCAAAACATAATTCCCATACAAGTCTACCCCAGATGTTTTAATAATTACTGGGATTAATAACACTCCCTGTAGAGCAATTAAAATATGTGTACCTATGGTAGAAATATTACCCTTGATAAATAGACTACTTTCACTCATTTATTTCATTGCAACAACTCTCTGACAAAAAATTTATGAGTGTTTCTTTTGCATTATCCTTCATCTTATATATTAAAAATAACATTGATTTTTTTCCTGACCAAGCCTCTGAGTCCTGCAATAAAGATTTTATTATTGAGGTTTATCTAATTATTTTACTTATGATTTTTCTACTCGTTATAGTTTGGTGCTTTAAAACCATGCTCTTTAACTAGCGAGTCACGCTTAGCAATGTTGATGTCATTTTCCATCATCTCGTGCACCATCTCTTTAAAAGTAATTTTTGGCTCCCAGCCAAGTTTTTCTTTTGCCTTAGATGCATCACCTAAAAGGGTTTCCACTTCAGTTGGACGGAAGTAGGTTGGATCAACTTCTATGATCAAATTCCCAGTTTCAACATCATAACCTTTTTCATTTATGCCTTCGCCTTCCCAGCGAATGGTTCTATCTAAGTAACCCCATGAAAGATTTACAAAATCACGAACTGAGAACTGCACGCCTGTAGCAATACAAAAATCCTCTGGTTCATCTTGTTGTAGCATTAGCCATTGCATTTCAACATAGTCTTTAGCATGTCCCCAATCACGAAGAGCGTCCATATTACCTAGATAGAGTGTTTCTTGCAGGCCTAGTGAGATTCGGGCTAATGCTCTTGTAATTTTTCGGGTTACGAAAGTTTCGCCGCGTACAGGAGATTCGTGATTAAACAAGATACCGTTGCAAGCATAGATGCCATACGCTTCACGGTAGTTAATGGTTATCCAGTAAGCATATAGCTTAGCTGCTCCATAGGGAGAGCGTGGGTAAAAAGGAGTAGTCTCTTTTTGAGGAATTTCTTGCACTTCACCATATAACTCTGAAGTAGAGGCTTGGTAATAGCGAGTTTTTTTCTCAAGACCTGAAATGCGTATAGCTTCTAGAACACGTAGTGCACCCAAGCCTACTGTGTCCGCAGTATATTCAGGGCTTTCGAATGATACGGCAACGTGAGATTGTGCACCAAGGTTATAGATTTCATCAGGTTCGATTTGTTGAATGATACGAACTAAACTCATTGAATCAGACAGATCACCATAGTGGAGTATAAGTGTGCGATCTGTCTCATGGGGATCTTGGTATAAATGATCAATACGATCAGTATTAAATGATGATGAGCGACGTTTAATACCGTGCACCTCATAACCCTTTTTTAATAAAAATTCTGTTAGATAGGCTCCATCTTGCCCAGTTATACCAGTTATTAATGCTACTTTTTTTGTTATCATATCTTAAGTAAACCTTTATATATTTAAGAAGGGTGAGTTTGATGAGAGAGTGTTAACAGATTGTTTTAATTGATTAAATTCATTAACTCTCATAATAAGTTGATTTTTCTGGAATCAGTAATGTTATTATATATTATACATTTTCTACAAGTCTACCAAATATAACCTTTACGCACTCATTTACTTCTTAATAGGCTTCCAATGATGAATTATACTTCTTGTATCTGCTTCTGTAAGGTTTTAAAACTACTTTAAGGGCAACTAAACAGGGAGATAATATCATTCTAGGAGTGTAATCAGATGAACAGAAAACATTCACAAAAATTGCCTAAATTTTGCTAAAGCTGCTAAAGAGTTAGATTTAGACAGTTGTATATAGCCCTTCTGGAGAGTTAGCCTATTGTGAATTTAAAAAGTTAGAATCTAGAAACTTGGGAGGTTTTTTCCTTAAAGACATAATGCCTTATAAACACTAATAAAATACTTAACGTTGCTCCTATTAATGCACTTAAAATGCAAATTAAAGCCCTTTTAGGTTCTGATTTATGTTCCATTACTGCAGGAGGGTCAATATAATCAAAAACGTAATATTGATTGGCTTCAATTAGGGTTAATTTTTTAGTTTCTTCTTGAAGGAGTTGGGCTATAACTTGCTTGATTTCCGATAAACCAGTCGTTGAAATTTGTTGATTAAGATAACTAACAGCCTTTTCTGATTCTGATTTGTCTTTTTTTCTATAAAAAGTATTAACTTCATTAATAACCAACTCAACCCATTGCTTTGCAATGAATGGTGATTGGTGTTTGATTGACAGGGTAATAAAGCCAGAATTTACATCTTCACTTAAACTTAAGTGTCTGGTCTTAAATACTGCAAAGCTTTCTTGAGCGCTTGGTATTTGTTGCTGAGGATAAGAATAGTCCCTAACCCAAGTATTGCTAATTGTATCGTAAATATTGTCATCAAAAGCCATTGTATTTGTTTTAGAGTTCCAAGATTTAGCAGCCATAAGATCAGGCAGGTGAATGTTTACCAATATGTTGTTTTCAAAAAAACTCAAAGAGCCAATCTTTTGTATTGCTTTTCTAGAATTGCCCTCATCACTACCAGAGGGGAGGCTTATACCGGCAAGCCCTGCAAGACCTCTATAACTTCCAAGAGCTCCAGAAATTCCGCTAGATGAATTAACAGGAACTAGCACAGCCTTAGATTCATATATATTAGGCAAGAGGAGACTATAAATAACTCCAATTATCGATAAAAAAGCGGTCACAGAAACAATAATCCATTTTCCTTCTAATAGGATATAAAAAAGTTCTCGAAGATCTATTTCATCATCAAAATTGTTGGAATGTTTATTGCTATGTGCTTCGTGCATAAAAATTATGTATTATTGTATGAATGAAGTTTATCGTATTCTTGATCTTTTTGATAATAAATTGCTTCGTTATGGCTGTTTTTCTTAATTACCCTTCGGGGTTAAAATATATGCATAAGACGTGGTACCCGGAGCCGGACTTGAACCGGCACGCCATTGCTGGCGAGGGATTTTAAGTCCCTTGTGTCTACCAATTCCACCACCCGGGCAAACTAAAAACATTGTAGTTTATATTTTAATTTTATGTAGAAAAAATTTTAATTTTTATTGAAATTATTATTTTTCTGCAATTGCAATCAAGGTATCTGTTGCATCAATATTGTTAAGTGCATCTTGATACGCATTCTTTAACTGATCTGTCTCCAAATTTTTTAATTTACTTCTGTGCCCTCCAGGAATCTTATCCTTAATCCATTGAATATGGTTTGCAATAGAAAATCTTTGAACTCCATAAATATTAATGTTTTTGTAACCTGCCTCTATTAGAAATGCTTCTAAGGACTCTCTTGTATGAAGTATTAAGTGCTGAGACCATAAAGTGAAATCAATGAACTCCTCTAAATTGAGTTCCTTTATTAAGAAGTCTCTGGCGTGAGGAACCTCTATAACAATTTTTCCTTTATTTGTTAATTTATTTCTAATTGAATCAAGATGATGTATTGGATCTTCAAGATGTTCTAATACATGAAATAAAAAACAAGTATCTAAATTATCTGGAATATCGTTAATAGTATCTAAACATTTAATATCTTTCTTATTTAGTTCAATAGCATAATCTTCTTGCAGCTCTACGCCATATGATGCTTTGGTATCATTTTTAATGTCTACAAGAAAAGTTCCAGCTCCACAGCCAAAATCACAAACAACCTTATTTTCATAAAATTCTTTAAAGTCATTTACCCTTCTATTACAGTCTGCTATATCTTCAAGTGATGCGACAGAAGATGTAGCCTGATGCTCGCGATATCCTCCATCTCTGTAAACATGATCACCAATAAAAAAATCATCGATGTAAATAAGATCAGATGATGAATCTTTATAGACTTTAAGTTGCTTAATATCTCTTGTTGAATTTGAAAGAACTTCCATAGTTTCTCTAGACGTAAGATTCATGGATTCTAGCAAATTAAAAATTTTTGACATCTTGGAGTTCCTTTTAAGTTGGTTAATCGTCTAACATAAAGACGGTTGGTTTATATAGTTCATTATAATTTAAAAAGATACATTTAACCTATTTCAGATAAGCATAACTTTATATACCTTTTGCAGTCCATCCTCCGTCAACATAAATAGAGGATGCTGTAATATAAGAGGAAGCGTCTGATAAAAGAAAAATAGATGCTCCAATAAGATCTTCTGACTGACCCCATCTTTCTAACAATGTTCTGCTTTCTCTATCATGTCTCAAATTTTTATCATTAAAGCTTTTTTCGGTCATTGATGTCTTAATATAACCTGGGCAAATGTTATTAAATCTTATGTTATATTTTGACCAATCATAAGCAAAAGCTTTTGATAATTGTTTGAGTCCTGCTTTAGATATTTGATATGAGGGATTATCTGGAAAACCTAAGTCAGCTCCGAGGCTGGTTATATTTATAACACTCCCCCCACCTGACTTTTTCATCATTTCACATACTTTTGATGTCAGAAAAAAAACAGCGTTAAGATTAACCTCCAATGTTTTTCTATATAAAAGACCGTCATTATAAGGATTTTCTGATGCTAGACTAACTCCTGCGTTGTTGACAAGACCGTTGATTGCACCATATTTCAATCCTATTTGATCTATAAGATCATTTACTTTGTCAATATTAGTTAGATCTGCTTTGAATTGTTTAAAGTTATGCTTGTTATCAATTTCTAGGTCTATTCCAAATACATTAGCACCTGCATCTATTAAGCCATTTGCAATTGCAAGCCCATTTCCTTGATTTGATCCTGTAACGATAATATTTGTATTAGAAAGATCAAATAAAGACATTTTTATTTAAATTTATATGGAGAAACTCCATCTACTGTCTTTCCTTCATCTTCTTTATTCCATGTCTGAATTTGATTCTTAATATCTAAGTTCATATTAGAAGACCATTTATTTAGTAAAGCTTTGTAGTTATCGCCAACTTTACCATCACCAATTTTTACACTGTTTAGGCTAGTTACAGGAAGCATACAAAAAGGTGTTCCTGTCATAAAAGCTTCATCTGCAGTATAAACATCAAATGCTTCAATATTTTTTTCAATGACTTCATATCCTAATTCAGGACCAATAACGTTCATAACATAATCCCTAGATATTCCTCGGAGCATATTCCTAGGCTCAGGACTTATAATCTGCTTATCTTTTATAATGAAAAAGTTATCTCCTGTTCCTTCAGCAATAAAACCATCTGGATCCAATAACAACCCCCAATTATTATCTCCCTCCATCAATGAAGTTTCAATATTTGCCATCAAGTAAAACATTCTACTTCTGTTTTTTATTTTTGGTTCCATCAGATGTGATGGAATTGCTCTTTGTGATGTAATTACTGCATTTATTCCATTATCAAATAGTTGCCCCATCCCATTTACAGTCCATCTTAAAGGAAAGTCGGCAATTATTACATTAGGCCCTTTTCTAAGTCCTTCTATATCTTGATATATGCCAAGCAATCCTCTTGAAACATCAATCATCAACCTGTGCTCATCATTTTTTTGAAAAAGATGATCATTTTCTTCTATTGTTTGATAACAAGCTCTTTCTAATTCATCTTTGGTTATCTCTATAGGAATTCTTAAGATTTTACAGCCCACAAATAATCTATCTATGTGTTCTCTAAGCATAAATTGATTTTTATTGAAAGATCTTGTCATTTCAAAAACCATATCTCCAAACATTAAAGCAGAATCATAAATAGAAATCTTTGCCTCACTTTCAGGAACCATTTGACCATTAAAATAAACTTTTCTAACTTTTTCATTCATAATCTAATCCTTATTATTAAATATTATTATATACATTGTCATACCACTCAATTATATCGATAATTCTGAAATTTTTATTACTCATGGAAAAGTAATTATATATTTCTTTTAAAAATAAGTATTGATCATGAGTATTAACATCCAAGATTAAATCAGGTCTTGCAAAATGTTTGGGGCAAGTGATTGTTGAAATAGGACATAGATCTTCATTAACCCCTTCTCCAGTAGCATAGTTATAAAAATTTAAATGAACATGCTCTAATTTTTCTGGATCTTTCTCATCTAACCATGCGCTCTTTAATAAAGAAAAGTCAAACATTTCAGCCCCGATTCCGTCAGGGTATCCAGACCCATGAATCTCTGCTAAATTTGAGGAAAAACCAGGAGTTTTTCTAGCCTTATGATGAACAATAATTTTATCTATCTCTAAAGGTTCTGGTACAGGATTATCAGCTGGGAATCTTCCAACTATATCAGCACTTGACTTGAGTGCAGCTTGATAATATCTGTCAAGAAGATTGTTCTCAGAACCTCTGAAAACAGTAACTGGGTAAACTGAAATTACTGAAGCAAGAATATCATTATCTTTAGTATCTGGAATTGCTATGATTAGTTCATCTACTTCCTTGCATAAAAGGAGTCTTTCAATTATTTGACTAATTAATGGTTTACCATCTAAGTCCATCAATGATTTACCAGGAAGTCGTGTAGAATTCATTCTTGATTGAACTATAAGAACAACTTTTGGATCATAAATACTATCTACCAAAATATTTTCCCTCAACAATTGCACAAATAATATGCCCAATTAGAATATGACATTCTTGGATTCTCTCTGTTGCTTTAGATGGCGCTATAATAGTCTTACATAAATCTTTAATTTTGCCGCCGCTATTTCCAGTTAAGCATGTTGTATAGATGCCTATAGAATTTGCAACATTGATAGCTTCTATTATATTCTCACTGTTACCGCTTGTGGTAATAGGGATAAATATATCTTCTTTGTTTCCAATAGCTTTTAATTCCCTTGAGAAGATATATTTGTAGCCATAGTCATTTCCAATAGCAGTAACTGCTGAGTTATTTGTTGCTAAAGCTATTGACGCCAACGGCTCTCTATCAAATAAAAATCTAGAAGTAAATTCAGCTGAGATATGTTGAGCATCGCCAAAGCTACCTCCATTACCAGCAAGAATAATCTTTCCACCATTTCTAAGTGACTCTAGGCATTTATTTGATAACTCTTCAACAGTAGAAATGATATGTTCGTCGTTTAATAGTTTTTTCTTTATATCTATTGATAAGTTTATATATTCTTTAATATGATTCTTCATAATGTACCCTCTAGTTTTTCCAATGCTATCCAAAAATCCTCTCCACCATTTTTATGACCCTGCCATATTTCTGGAATGAAAGATGCGTTTGGACATTTGGTAATAAGAATTCTACCTAATTTTTCAAAGTCTATTTCTCCTTGACCAATTTGAAGACCTTCACCATTTACACCACTGGCATCTCCTACATGAATATGAGCTGTATATGGAGCAATTTTTTTACTAAACTCATATAAATCCCAGCCAAAGTGATTGCATGCAAGCATGCAATGAGAGATATCAAAACACATTCTTAAATTCATCTGTTTGCAATACTTTACAATCTCATCTGCTGAAAGAAACATATTTTGGTATCTTTGCCCTCCAAAATGCCATGGAAACGGTGCCATATTTTGAGGTATTAACTCAACACCATCAAAATTTATTTTATTCAAGCTATCTGCAAATCTTTCGTAATATAAATGCACCTCACTCTTTGGTATATTCTCATCCATTGAGAAACCACCAATATTAGCTACAATTAAAGGAGTTTTAGTTTTAGGAAAAAATTTCTTTAATGACCTTGTTATATCAACAACTCTCTGTGTTTCTATGATGGAATCATTTCTATAATCATCATCTGGTGTAGCAAGGTCCATTAATCTACTATTGGAAAATAATTCTGGAGCATGAACTACAAATCCTGACTTGCTTTCGTCTTTTATATAGTCCGATGGATCGAGGTTCATATCTGAATATGATAAGTGAAATTCAAAAATATCTGGATTTATTTTTTCTGCATATTCCTGATAGTCATGATATCTTACCGGAATACCCCAATCTAAGGTGAAAGAGTAATGTGATGGATCTATGTTTTTACCTTTAATATCAGATAAAAAGAAAAAGTCTTCTGAGTCTATATCTCTCTTTAATTCACACCCTACTAAATCTTCAAAAAACTGTGGTGACAGACCTTGCCCCGGACTGCAAACTTTTATGTGTTCTTTTGTTATTTTTGTGCCAGCCTTTAAAGACATAGATGCTACCAAACTTTTACTTAGATTTTCTCTATTGATCATTTCTCCTTGCGATAAAAATCTTTCTGTGCCTGTTCCTAAGGACTCCTCTATCTCTCTAATACCTTTGACAAGTGCAGTAAATTCATTTTTTAATAAGCTCGCTGCATGATCTGGCCCTTCCATTTTTCTATCGAGCGTATAATGCCTTTCTATAATGCTTGCACCCAAAGCAACAGCTCCTAAAGATACATTGATACCTCTTTCATGCCCTGAATAACCCGTAATAGGATGTATTTCTTTCAACTTACTCATCCAATTAAGGTTGATATCATGAAGTGGTGCTGGATAGGTGCTATTGCAATGCAAAAGTGCAAACGAAACATTTTTTGAATTTAAAAATGATGCAGTTTTTTGTATCTCATCCTCTTTACTCATCCCAGTAGACAATATTAGAGGCTTCTCAGTTAAGGATAATTTATCAAGTAAAGGCATATTTGTTAAATCTGCAGAAGCAACTTTGTATGCTGAAATATTAAATGTTTCTAAAACGTCTACACTCTTTGCATCCCATGCAGTACACATATAGAGGATTCCTTTTTGCGAACAATATTCAGAAATTTTTCTGTGCTCGTCGAGAGATAATTCAAAACGTTTTAATAAATCTATTACATACTCTGTTCCTAAATCTTCGCCATCTTTTTTTAGACTTCTAGATCTATAAACCTCATCTATATGTCTCATCTGAAACTTCACACAGTCGACACCAATCTCAATTGAATCATCAATCATCTGTATAGCCTTCTCAAATGAACCATTATGATTATTTCCTATTTCAGAAATAATAAAAGTTTTTCTTGACCCTATACAAAAGTTATTAATATTAAAGCTCATATTCATTTTTTATCTATTTCCCTTACTTTCCAGCCCAGCAACCCTTCAGATTCGAATTTGAAATTAGTTGGAGTTAGATTCGATGATATTAAATGGTCTACTAAAGATTGTCTTTTTTCTGACTCAACATAGAATAAGAAAAATCCCCCACCACCAGCACCTAATAATTTGCCACCTATAGCGCCATTATTCAGTGCTTTATTATATATTGAATCAAGTTCAGGGGATGATATCTTGTTGCTAAACTTTCTTTTTGCTTGCCAGGCTTCATTTAAAGATAGGCCAAAATCATAAAGCCTACCTCTCAAGAGTTGATCTCTCATTTTATAGCACAAATCAACGTTTGATTTGACCAATTTAGAAACATCATTATTTTTCATCTCTTCTTTCTGGCTTGTGTGAATATCACCAGAGTCATGTATTGCACCTGTGTTGCACAAAATAAGGCTTTCTTCTAGTTGTAACAATATGTCCTTAGGTATTCTTAATGGATGTACAATATTTTGATCTTTTTTGAATTCTAGGAAATTGAAACCTCCAAAAACTGATGCATATTGATCTTGCCATCCTCCAGCAATTCCTAGATCCAATCTTTCTGCTTGAAAAGCTAGCTCTGCCATTTCATATCTGTCCCATGGATCATTTCGAAATTGATTAAAGCAACCAAGAATTGCAGCAGCAACTGTTGCCGAGCCACCAAGTCCAGACTTTAGCGGAAAATCTGAATGAATTAATAACTCAAAACCAAAATCTGGATTTATTAACTTAATTACAGATTGTATTAAGCCAAATGACCCCTCTTTATTTATAGCATCCTCAAGATGTGCAGCGGTTAAAGTTTGCTTTAAATCAGCTGATTTAATAATTATTTTTTTATCTGCTCTTTTCTTTAATGTTGCATGGCTGAATATAGATATAGTCGAGTTAATTACTGCACCTTGTTCTTTATCAAAATAATGAGTTAAATCTGAACCGCCACCGCCAAAAGAAATCCTTACAGGGGCCCTTGATTGAGAAAATATTTTTTCTTCTTTAGTAATCGGATAGTGTTTTCTACTAGCTATATCTTTAAGCCTTCCCTTATTATCTAATAAGGGTATTACTGAAACTTCTGTATCTAACTTTTTGATAAGCTTTTCTCTAGATGTATCAATACTAAAAGATACAAAATTCTTATTATAAATAGACTCTAAACTATCCTCTAATTGCACACCATCTAAAAGCTTTCTTCTAATATCGCCATCGGTAGCTACACCAACAATAATGTTATTTTCATCAACTATAAAAATAATTCCTGATTGATTTTTTTCAATAAGCACTAAAGCTTCTCTAAGTGATTTATTTCTAAAAATTTGAAAATTATTTAAGTTCATAGTTTGTTTGTTTTTTTTGATTCTATCAGTAAACGAAAAGCATTATAGTCTGAAGGAACTCCAATATCTATAAAATCAGTATTGAGTATAACAGCACCAAGCTTGCCCTTGGCGACTAGAGATGGAAGAAAATTTCTTTCTAAAGAAAAAATTTTGTCATTACAAAAATTGAAGTCAATGGCATCAAAAAAGAATATGCCTGCGTTTATATAACCTTCTTCTGATTTATTATTTTTTTCTTCGAAAGAAGTGACTTTATCTTTATCAAAATTAACCTTACCAAACCTTGAAATATTTGGCACACTTACAATACCCAATGATGGAGAGTTTGATTTCCAAAGATCGGACAACCCTGAACCTAGCCATGTATCTGCATTAGTTACTAAGAATTTTCCTGCTATATTTAACTCTTTAATTGCGTTAGCTACTGCTCCTCCAGTATCTAACGGAGTTGGCTCTATTACAAATTCTATTAATTTTTTTTTATAGAGCTCAGGATATTGAGCAATTATATGATCCATAATTACTGCAGCATCATGATGAAGTATAAAAATAAATGAGCTCACCCCTTGAGATAACCAATTTATCATCTGAAAGTCTAAAAATGGTTTGTTATTTATAGGAGCTAACACTTTTGGAAAATCTGGAACTGCGCTTTTAAGCCTTGTGCCTTTGCCGCCTGCAAGTATTAATAATTTCATATAATTTTATATATATTTTAATGCTTCACTTAAATGCTTAATCACAATACTTTCTTTAAATAATACATCATCTGAAAAAAGGATATTAGTTTGAATTCCAGCTGACTTTCCTGCCTCTATATCTGATTTTTTGTCACCAATTAATATAGAAGTTTGCAGATTAATTTTATGTTTTTTTTTGGCTTCTAAAAGCATTCCGGGATTTGGTTTTCTAAGATAGCTGTCTTTTTTATAATCCCCTATCCCGAATGTGGGATGGAAAGGGCTAAAGAAAATATCATCAATATAAGAACCATTTTCTTTAAATTTGATTTTTACCCATTTCATTAAATTGTGGAAGTCGACTTCTGTATATAACCCTCTCCCAATGCCAGCTTGGTTAGTTACTATTATAATAAGATATTCTTTATCTATAGCAGCTTTAACTAAGTCAAATATACCATCAATAAATTTAAAATCATTGGTCTTATGCACATATCCAAAATCATGATTTATCACACCATCTCTATCTAAAAATAATGCTTTACTCTCCATCATAATTTATGGAGGCTGAAGCCGGAATCGAACCGGCGTTAACGGCTTTGCAGGCCGCTGCATAACCACTCTGCCATCCAGCCATGATTTTTATATGAGGCATTGTATAGAAGATTAGAACTTTTAAAAGTCTAGCCTTCATAATACTCACTTCTTTCGATATCATCTTCAACACATTCTTCACCATACTGAATCTCTATTAGATGACATGTTTCATTAAATGGATTAGTTATTTGGTGCCATTCACCAAGAGGAACTAAATAATGATCAAATTTATTAAGTTGAATACTTTTTTTGTTATCAGGATCATCTTTGCTGTAATTTACTACACATGACCCTTTACTAACCATCCATATTTCATGTCTTTTAAAGTGCTTTTGGAAACTCATGCCCTTTCCAGGATCAACTATTAACTCCTTTACCTTGACTTGATCCTCTTCAAAAAGATTATAGAAAGACCCCCATAGTCTTTCCTCAAAATAATATTGCCATTTTTTAAGAATCCATGAGGATGAATTTTTTTTATCATCACCCCCTACACCGAATATAAATTCTATTCCATCTACAGACATTTCAGGTATATTAGCTTGATTTCTGTCTCCCCCATTTGCAAAAGCTATATCATAGTTTGGATACAGTGCTTTGACCTTAATTAAAGCGTTAGTGGCGGTTCCATTATCATCATCATCAAAATCAACCACAGAATCAACAGATGATAAATTTTCTATAATAGCTTTACGTTCTTCAAAAGGCATAAAAAATTTACCTTTTTTATTAACAAGCCATTCATCACTATTTAAAGCAACAATAAGCTTGTCGCCTAAATTTTTAGCAGCTTTAAAGTAATCAATATGCCCAGAATGGATGGGATCAAATCCTCCACTTACTATAATTATATTCATATTGTTTTAGTTTATAGTTTATTTTTGTACATTTTATTATATTCTTATATTCTAAAAAGCGAAACTAAATTAAGTATTGCTCCTTTGGAATGTGTTAGCTGTATAGATGAATCCTGTATATAAAGTAATAAAAAGAGAAGCAAATAAAAAAATATTCGCAATATGAATAAGAAGCATATTGTTTAAAGTCAATGCGAGAAGATAAACATTAATTGTAAAAAGCTGAATTGTGGTCTTTGTTTTTGCTAAAAAAGTGACCTTGGTAGCATCGCTTTTATTATTTCTAGCATTTAAGTCTCTTAATGCTCCAACCCAAATCTCTCTTGTGATAATTAAAGCAGCAAAAAATCCAATTAAATAGCTTGAAAGATTAACTGCTAAACCAAAAAATACAAAAACTATAAGAATTTTATCTGCAATTGGATCGAGTATTTCTCCAAGTTGGGAAACTGCATGAAATTTTCTTGCCAAGTAACCATCCAGCCAATCTGTTAAACTAGCAATATAAAACAAGATCAGTGCTAGCAAATAACCATCTGATGACATCAATAATAGAAAAATAATTGCTGCTAATATGATTCTTGAAAATGTTAGCAAGTTTATAAAAGTAACCATTATTTAATATTTTGTTTTATTAGGTTAGCTATTTTGTCATTAATGCCTCTTATAGTCATTAAATCTTCTATATTTGCAGATTTTACATTCTTTAAACTTTTAAATTTTAAAAGGATTCTGTTTTTTAATGCTGGACCAATACCAGGAATTAAATCTAATTGTGATTTTTTTATAGATCCCCTTTTCTTTTTTCTTTGGGCAGTTATCGCAAATCTATGTGACTCATCTCTCATTTCTTGAAGAACAAGATATGCTTTTGAATATTTGTCTAATTCTACAATTCCGTTATCAGCCAATATCGTCTCTGTAGCTCTTACCCTATTGGACCCTTTTACAATTGAAATAACCTCAATATCACTATACATAGATCTATCAATTACTGCATTGCTATATTTCAACTGAGTTTTGCCACCATCTATTAAAATGATATCTGGTTTAATATTAGGATCATCATAATATTTTATTCTTCTTTCAAGCACATGCTTTAAGGAACCTACATCATTGCCAGAAAGTTCTTTGGGGATATTAAAAGTTCTATATTCTTTTTTTTGGGGACCTTGATTGGAAAATATCACGCATGATGAAACAGCATGATCTCCAGAAATATGACTGATATCATATGCCTCAATTTTTTTAATATCCTTTTTTAAATTCATTGCATTTTTCAGCTCATTAAATGCAAAGGAGTATTTATCCTCTTTGCTTATATGGTTTTGTATAACTTGCTTAGCATTTATTTTGCATAAATTAAAAATGGGCCTAATAGATTTATCTGGGGTATGAGTAAAATTTACCTTCAGAGTATATTTTTTTTGAATTACTTTGGATAAAAGGTCTTTCGATTTTAGTGGCTCAGTAGACATAATTTTCTTTGAGATATCTGACTGATTATCATAAAAGTTCAACACTGCGCTTTGATAAACTTCCTCTAATGAATCATAGTGAGCCTGTTTTATGAGATGAGTTTTTGTCCCTCTTATTTTACCTCTTCTTACCACAATAATGCATATACCTAGATAGTTGTCTTCTGCATGGACAGAAAAGATATCAACATCCCTAGCTAAAGTCACAACAGACTGCTCCTCTCTTAACAGTTGAAGTCTTCTGAGCCTATCTCGAATATCTGCTGCTTTTTCAAATTGAAGCTTTTCTGATGCTTTTTCAATATCTGAGATTAATTTATTGATAGTTTGATTGTCAGAAGAGGAAAGGTAAGATTTTGCACTAGCAATATCCTCGAAGTAATCTGTTTTTGAAATTTTTTTCACGCATGGAGCTGAGCATCTTTTCATTTGAAATTCTATACATGGACGAGTCCTATTGTTAAAAGTGGTATCACTACAATTTCTTACTTGAAAAATTTTTTGTATTTCTTTGATGGATTTTTTTACTGCTTCTGAGCTAACAAATGGTCCAAAGAATTTTGAATCAACAGCTTGCTTGGTTCTCTTTGAGTAAATGCCGGGATACTCATGATCCAAAGAAAAGAAAATATAAGGATACGTTTTGTCATCTCGTAAAAGAATATTAAATTTTGGTTTATTTTCTTTGATCAGCATCTGCTCTAGCAAAAGAGCCTCAACTTCATTCTTTGTTGTGAAAGTTTCTATATCATCCGTTAGTAGCTTTATCTGTCTGGTTTTTCGATCTTTAAATGAGTTGCCAAAATAGCTTGAAACTCTTTTTTTTAAATTTTTTGCTTTACCAATATAGATAATTTCGTGGTTGCTAAAAAATTTATAAACTCCAGGGGTGCTCGGAACCTTTGTAAGCTCAACGGCCATGTTCATCAAGATACTTGTTGGTAAAGATTTTACCTGCGCCAACCCCATACTGGTCAAATGGATTTATTTCTAGCATTTGGGAGGTCATAAAAGTTCTATGCTCCCATGAGGCGATTAAATATCCAAGATTAAATGGATTCAATGTTTTTAGTGTAAATAAGTTTGAAGGTACGTTTGAGTTTACTTTTTCATAATCTTTGAGATCAGCATTGTCGCCATTAGCCAATAAATTCGCTTGAGCCTGAGACTGGGCAAAAAGTAATTTATTTTTATTCTTATAATCTTCGATAGTAAATATATCTGCGCATAATGAAGCTGTTCCTTGGTGGAGTAACTGGAAATAGGAGTGCTGTGCGGTTGAGCCAAATCCACCAAAAACTATTTGACCGGTTTTTTGAAATATTGAATTTTTGTTTGGTTGCTTACCTATCGATTCCATCTCTAGCTGCTGAGCATAATCATTAAAGTACCTCATTTTCCAACTATATGTCAGTAACACTCTTGTTTCTCGGTGCA
>Ga0206125_10000873_pt1 | contig 37594 bp, 40 predicted proteins | sample Helgoland_Spring_4_FD_148598 | JGI IMG/M metagenome (GOLD analysis project Ga0206125, IMG submission 148598) | Pelagic subsurface seawater microbial communities from Kabeltonne, Helgoland, North Sea - Helgoland_Spring_Bloom_20160331_1 | ecosystem: Environmental > Aquatic > Marine > Epipelagic ... | reverse complement strand
ATCTAATATTACTAATTTTTTTTTGTCAGGTATAATGGAATGTGTTTGACAAAATATTTTAACATCATTACGAAAATAATCAATACCATGTCCGTTGAGATTATTAATATATAATATATTGTCCTTATAAGTATTGTATGAATATTGGTTATAATATTTTTTAATAATAGCGTCAATTAATATTGTTTTACCCGTTCCAGAATCCCCAATAAATAATATATTTAGTTGATTCATATCAATAAATGTATTAAGAATATGTAAAAGATTAGGATTTAAATTAAAATCCTCTATATTTGTTGGTTGATATTTTTTAATAAATAAGTTTTTATTCATAATATATTATATATTATTCGTCAAGTATTATTTAAGTTTATCTTATATAATAATAATTATAATGACTAAAAATAATTACTATGAGGTATTGGGATTAGAATCAAACGCATCTACGGATGATATTAAAAAAGCTTATAGAAAATTATCTTTAAAACATCATCCAGACAGAACACAAAACGACCCTAACTCTTGTGAAATCTTTCAAATGATTAATGAAGCATATGAAACACTAGGTGATGAAGACAAAAAAAAACAATATGATCTATTCAATAATAATCCATTTATCAACATGGCGATGGGAGGAGCAGGTGGAATGCGTATGCCGATGCAATTTCCTTTTGAAAATATAGATTCATTATTTAGTGATATATTATTTGGTGGAAATAATCCTTTTGGAAATATGCGTAATATGCCTGATGCACAATTTAATGGACATCCTCTTAATCCCCCAGGTGGATTTCATGTATTTCGTAATGGTATGCAATTAAATGAAAAACCTTCGGCAATTGTGAAGAATATAGAGATTACTCTAGAACAATCATTTACTGGATGCAAGATACCATTAGAAGTTGAAAGATGGATTATTGAAAATAATAATAAGGTATTTGAAAAAATAACATACTATATTGATATATTTCCTGGTATAGATGATAATGAAGTAATATTATTACAAGATAAAGGAAATATAATAAATGAAAAACGTGTAGGTGATGTAAAAATATTTATTAAAGTAATAAATAATACAGAGTTTATTAGAAATGGAATAGATTTAATATTGAATAAAACAATATCTTTAAAAGAATCGCTATGTGGATTTAGTTTTGATTTTGTGTATTTAAATGGAAAAAAATATTGCATAAATAATCATTCAGGTAATATAATTTCTCCTGAATATAAAAAATATATAAATAACATGGGGTTAATGCGTGATAAACAACAAGGAAAATTAATAATAATATTTCATATAGATTTCCCTGAAAAATTAGATGAAGAAATAATAAATAAATTATATGATTTATTATAATTTAAAGAGATTATATATGTATATATGAAGCCCTTTTAGCTTAGTGGTAGAGCGTCAGTCTTGTAAACTGAAGGTCGTGAGTTCAATTCTACAGGGGGCAAAAATAATATTATATTTGCATATAATATAATATTATGAGTTGTAAAAGTGAATCAGGTGCTGATTGTAGCGGATGTAAATGTAAATTGTCAAACTTCAAAAAATGGAAGTATACGTTGTATACGACAATTATATTTATTTTAGTTTCTCTCCCGTATACGTACAAAATTACAAATAAATTATTTAAGGGTATATTTGGAATATTATGTGAAAAAAATGGGTGTCCTACAAATATTGGTTTGATCATTCATACTATTGTATTTACCCTTATACTAAGGTATATAATGTAAAAAAATATAAATATATATATTTATTTATATTTTTATGTTATTTTGCGTGTAGAAATGTCAGAAGAAACTAAATAAATAGAGTTTTCAGTAATTATAATATATTCTGTATTGCTTTTATAAAATTTAGCAATTGGACTCGTATACTCATCTTCACTTTTAACTAATAATTTTTCTGAGTTTTCTCTGACACCAATAAGAACTTTTTTATCAAGAGATAGAGACCAATAATCAAGTAAAATAGGTTTATCTTCAACAATTGCTAATTTAGCAGCATGTTGTAATGTAGTATCACTAGGTAATCGGTAGCTTGTATTTTCACCATTTTCGACCATCGCAGCCATTATATACCTTTTTATGTATAAACCTTTAAATACTTATTTCTCTTTTAATTTAAAAAATGATTATAGTATAAATATATATATATGAATACAGATTTAGATTCATTTTATGCTTTAAATAATATTACAAATTATAAAACTAATTTAGATGCAGATATTACAACAATTATATCCAAATATAACGGGTTAATTATAGAATATTTGCAATTTATTTATGATAATAATTATATTAAAGAACGTTCTAACTATTTTTTTTATGTAATGAGAGGATATGATATAGTAAGTCACGTATTTCATTTAATATTATATTACACACAAAATATTGATATTGCGGTTTATCATGGTCAAAAAGCGTTCTTTTTTTATTTAGAGTTTTTAGATCAAACATCGGGGGGACAAAATGTGTTTTTACAATTGACATCCCAAGACGCTTGTTTATTTGTTTACAAAAAAACAATATGTGAGTTGAATAATGATATGTGTCAAAATACGATTATTAGTCAAAAATGTTCACAAATATTAGATAAGGTTAGAAACCATAGTTCCATAATTAAATCTATAACTTCTTTTTTTTTACAAAATTTAATAAAGAAAGATAAATACTATAATAATAGATTGATATTCTTTTTGAAAGAAATCATGGATATATTTAATAATGATATAATAGATAATTTATATATAGAAATTTGTAATAATTATCTCAGACTAATAAATGATAACTTAATATTAAATATAGGTAATGATTCTCATGATAATAATATAGAGTTATACATCTTAAAAATACTCAACTTTTTTAAAATACTAATACAACAAAATTATAACGAATATCCTAATATATTGAATAAGATATTAGATCCAGAATGCAAAGAAAAAATAAATGTGTTATCAAATGATTTATTGTTTTTGTGGTTATTTAGTAAAGATTAGAAATTACATCGACGATATATAAATGCTTTTTTTTCGTATTTTGTTTTTTTTATCTTTAATAATGACATTATCTTGATTAATTACATGTTGATTAATATTAATAAATTCATTAACTAGCATATTTTTTATAAAATGATAAACTTCAATTAGGATGGTTTCTGAACATCTTCCAACTATTAAAATACTTCCTGTTCTAAAAATCATAAATGATAATTTATGAATATTCTCACTTTTTATATTATCAGGCACACAACCATCTTGAATTGTTTTAGAAGTATCATAATAAAACTTACTTTGAATACCTGGATATGTGCAAGGATCAAATATGGATTGAATATTATATTTCATATTAAGTAAATCATGTAATTTTTCTCTGTTTATATAAAATCCACAATTAAAGTTAGAATTAATAAGAATAGTTTGATGAATACCTTGATAATTTAATGATTGTGATGTGAATGGAGTTAAAATATCCAATATTTGTTGTAAAATAATATTATGAATTTCATCATTTTGAACACCAGGGATTTCTATTTTTCCTGTATTAAATATTTTTACATGGAACTCTTTATAAGTGTTATTAATATTAATTCGTAAAATCATAACAAAACAATTATAAAATGCCCCTTTTTGTTTAACTCTATAACTCATAATATCTTTCATAGATATTCCAATATTAATCTTGCGTGTATCTTTAAACTTAACTCTTCCTGATGGATTGTCAATACTAGATATGATTTGGGTAGTATAATATTGTTCTTTTTTAAGTAAATCATTTATTTCATCCAATTGATTTTGAGAAGTTGAATTAAACTTCATTTGTTTTTTAATTACACCATTTGTAGGTTTACTATATTCAATAAGAGGTATTTTCCAGAATACATCAAATAAATTAATTGATTCATTAAGAAAACTAATCATTGATTTAGTAGATATATAGATATCAGATGCTTCTGGACAATCACTTATTAAAGAATTATTGTTATTGTTATCTATAGAATCAAAATTATTAATAGTTACATTTTCTATATTATTATCATTATCAGATGACATAAAACGTTCCCATTCATTATCTATTTCCATACTTTGTCTATATTATTTAATTCCTTTAAATTAATCTGCATCAATTATTTTTTTTATTATGAAATAGTATAGAGAACAAAAATGGAAAATATAGAACAGCGCCCAACCTTTAATCGTAGTCAGATAATACCTATCAAAAACGCATTAGTTATTGATAATTATAATGTATTATCTGATGAAGAAGTTGATAAAACTTCACCACGAAATATTTCAAAACCCATAGATAGTCCTCTATCTCGATATGAATTACAATATCAATCCTTTGATCCTCATAAGGGATCACCGCCAAATGAGTTTATGAATAAACTCCAACAACGTTTCAATCAATCTTTAGGAATAAGATGTAGTAATTGCGTAACAAAATAAATTATAAAATGAGATGGATTATAATGCGGTGTATGTAATAAATCTTTTACAAATAAAATTATTTTTGGTGTTAATATATGTATTTTCTTTCGAACAATATAATTTAAAAAATCTTTAATTATATTTTTTTGTGTCATTTGATATTTAATACTCATATTTTTAATATGATGTAAAATATTATTACTACTATTGTCATTAGCAAATAGATTATATAATTCAATCCAATTATTTTCATTTAGTATATTATTTTTACTAAGTATTTTGTTACAATCATACCGAGATTGAATATAATTGATCATACTACGTATATCAGATGAATATATTTGTTGAATAGAATATACATCAGCATCCTGTAATTCAATATTTTCTTTGTTGATTATATTTTTTAAAAAGGAAATAATATGATTTTGAGGTAAATTATTGAATCTTACTTTTAAAAATTCATTTTGTAATTTTTCATCTACTTTACTAATGTAGTTACATATTAGACAAAACCGAACAGATTGTGAATATTTCATTATTAAACAACGTAATGCTTGTTGTGCACTTTTTGTCATATAATCAACTTCGTCTAAGATAACAAACTTCATTCCTTCGTGGAATAATGATTTGCTATTAACAAATTGTTGAATTTGATTTCTAATTAAATCTATACCTCGTTCATCTGAAGCATTCAAATGTATCATTAATCCTTTGTGGTTTTCTCCTAATTTAATTTGATATTCTTTTACCAAATTAGTGATTGTTGTTGTTTTTCCTGTTCCAGGAGGTCCATAAAATAATAAATTTGGAAAATAAGAAAATTTAATGATATTTTCTAAAATTTCTTTATTTAAAGGATCTAATACAATATGTTCAAACTCTTGAGGACGATATTTCTCTACCCATGGAATTGACGCATTATAACTCATAATTCATCTATCTATAATATTTTTAACCATTTTTCAAAACAATATATTTAAAAATTGATTAAAAATATTGTGGATATATAGAAAGTATGAGAATGGAGGAATTATCTGAACAAGGATATTTAGAAATAATTGCGGGACCTATGTTTTCTGGAAAAACATCCAAGTTGATAGAGATATATAAGCAATGTTCATTTTGTGATATACCTGTTGCGGTTATTAATTACATAGGAGATGTAAGATATCATGAAAGTATGTTATCATCACATGATAAAACTATGATACCATGTATTCAATCACAAACATTAAGTGATGTTTGGTGTTTAGATAAAACTCAAGGATATAATAAAAAACAGATTGAATGTTTTAATGCCAAAGTAATTTTAATTAATGAAGGACAATTCTTTCCAGATTTATACAAAGTTGTTAATAGTATGATTAATGAAAAAAAACATGTATATGTAGCTGGCTTAGATGGTGATTTTCAAAGACAAAAGTTTGGACAAATACTGGACTTGATTCCTTTATGTGATTCATTCATTAAATTACATTCTTTATGTAATTTGTGTAAGAATGGATGTAAAGCAATATTTTCATTACGTTTAACTTCTGAATTATCCCAAACAGTAATTGGTTCTGATAACTATATTCCGGTTTGTAGAAAATGTTATGTTGCAAAAAATGAATAAATCGATATACCGATATAATATATTTAAAAACTATTTAAATTGAATACTCTTATAATATTATAATTTAATATGAGTGATACAGAAGAAGTTATTACAAAACCTAAACGTGGAAGGCCAAAAAAAAGTACACTAGAATCAAATAAATTAAAGGCAAATGCTAATAAAAACCCTTCAGATCCACCTAAAAAAAGAGGTCGTAAACCCAAAGGTGGTAAAATAGTTCCACAAAACATTTTAATAGTAAATGAACCTGTTATTAAACCTAGTATTATTCTTCATTTAAAATGTTCTATATATGATTTGAACTTAAATAATATTCATAATGGACCTAATCCTAATACAGATACGGATACTTTTAATTTTTCTGTGCCTCAAAATGAACTTAAATATGAAGTAATTAATAAAAAGCCTGAAGATATATCATCTGAATTATTACCAAAAGAAAATGGTATTAAGAATAATGAAAAAGATAATATAAAAAATATTTGGAAAAAGCTAAAACAATTAGATAATGATTTACATTTTAATACTATAACTAATAATAATTCAGCATGTTTTTGGTGCACTTGTGATTTTAATAGTCATACAATATATATTCCATCACATTTTGTTAAAGAATCTTATAAAGTATATGGATGTTTTTGTTCACCTGAATGTGCGGTAGCTTATTTAATGAATGAAAATATAGATAGTTCTGTGAAATTTGAAAGATATAGTTTAATTAATAATCTTTATGGTAAAATATTCGAAAGTACTCAAAATATTAAACCCGCACCAAATCCATATTATTTATTAGATAAATATTATGGTAATATGACCATTCAAGAATATAGAACATTACTAAAGTCTGATCGTTTATTTCTTGTAATTGATAAACCTATTACGAAAGTATTGCCTGAAATACATGAGGATAATACAGATTTTATAATAAGTAATAAAATAATTCCATCTAATACTTATCAACTTAAGAAACGTATTCAACAAAAACAAAATAAAACTAATATTTTGAATGAAAACTTCGGATTATCTTCAAAATAAGTAAAAATAATTTAATTTGTAATGAAATTAAATTATTCTGTTGTTGTTTTTATCATAAATTCTTCTTCTAATTTTTTTTCTTGTAAAGCGTTATATTCCTTCATAGATGTATCCAATTGAGTGCGTATTTGTTTATATATTTCTTGATTAATAGATTTTATGGGTTTTTCTACTTTTTTTTCTACTCCCATATACTTTTTAATAACAGATATATGATCCCCATTATATTCTATTAAATATTTTCTAACATCTTCTTCAGAATAGTCTGTTTGACGTATTATAACAGGTATTAGTTCTTCCCATTCAGTCAAAAAAATGGATTTTGAATTATCCTCCATACTATATACATATGAAATAAATATTATTTAAATCATATTAAACATATATTTTGAATGTAATTATGTCAGAAATTCCCACTATAATTGATATTCAACCAATATTATCCGATGTTAGCTCAATAATTAGTAAAGGACTAAATAATATTTTTTATAATTACAAAATAGAACATTTAACAAATGAATTAGAAAAGTATAAAACGCAAGTAGAATATTATAAAAAAGAATTAGAAGCGGTTAAGAATTTTAATCAATCAACTAAACCTAATATATCTTTAGATATTGAAGAATTATCAAATAGTAAATTAATAACATGTAATGATTCATGTTGTGAAAGTAAATCGGACAATAGTTTGAATGAAGAAATAAATAAAATAGGAGATTTAATATGTGAAATATGTAATAATCCAATAAAAGATACTTTAGAAGTTATAGAATTAACTCGAGAAACTGAACAAATAAAGGAAGATTTTATTTTATGTATTAGTTGTTTTGAAGAATACCATGAAAGACTTAGAAAAGAAGGCTGGAATGTAGAAGATTATTTGGAAGAGGAAGAGGAAGAGGAAGAGGAAGAGGAAGCTGAAGAGGAAGAGGAAGAGGAAGAGGAAGAGGAAAAGGAAAAGGAAAAGGAAGAGGAAGAGGAAGAGGAAGAGGAAGAGGAAGAGGAAGAGGAAGCTAAAGAGAAAGTCGAAGAAGAAGAGGAGGAAGAAGAGGAAGAAGAGGTAGAAGAGGAAGTATTTGAAATAGAAATTGATTCAATAGTATACTACACAACAGATGAAAAAGATGGTGATATTTATAGTATGGATGAAAATAGAGATATAGGAGAACATATAGGAAATTTCAAAAAAGGGAAAGCATTATTTTTTTAATATTTAATTATATTAATATGAATCTTTGTGCACCAGCTTTAATATATTTAGTATTTTCTTTGGTACAAATTATAATCAATATATTTAATGGTTTATATAATACAGCTTTAATGAATATTATAATAGCCACGTTAATCACAAGCTTGTTAAATATTTTGTGTATAAATAATTTAAAAACTATTTCTTGGTTAATAGTATTTATTCCTTTTATTTTTATGACTATAGTTACATTACTTATTGTATATATATTTTCTTCTCATATTGAACCACAGGATAACATAATAGTACCAAATATATCTATAGATACATCATCTTCACCAGTATATACTAGCTAAAAAAAATATAAAGATATAATATATTATAAAATATTATATGTTTCATTTTACATATATAACATCAGCATTAGGATTATGTGGAATTGGTTATTATATGTATCCAAATAAGATAAAAGGTATTATGATGAACATCGGTTATGAGGTGTTATCCATATACACAAGTATTGAAATAAACTATTTAATTCCATTACAAAAATATTTAAAGGTACAACAAGAAGATGAAGATGAAAAAAATGAAAATTATTTGGTTATTATAAATGATAATAAGTATACAAAAACTTATGATGTATCTAATAATGATGTTAAATATAATAGTATAATCCATAAGGATAGTAATAATACATGTTGTATATACCATACTCCATTATTTCCTGATATAAAAAATATTTATGAGTTATGTGATTATAAATTTATTAGTATGACAATTGAAATTACAAATTCGGTAGATAGTACTTTAAATAAAACTTTAAATATAAAACTCCAAGAAATAAATTATAATTATTATGTTGTAAATAATGAAATAAATAGTGATATTATTTGGTATTTGATAAATGAACAATTTAATATTTTTAGTGATTTATATGACAAAAATTATACTATTCATTTAATAGATCAAAATGTTGGGATGGTTGATTTAACAAACAGAGATAAAATTCTATTAAATAAGACAGATTATAAGATTCTAAAAAATAGTAATTAAATAGTTATTATAAATAGTTTAAAATAATAATAATATATTAAAAAAGTATATGGGTAATAATACTAAACATTCAAATAAAAATAGTAATTCATCTATCAAATATGATAGTAAAACATTAAATAAATGGACTATGTGGGCACATCTTCCACATGATACAAACTGGACACTCGATAGCTATAAAAATATTTATACTATTTCTACTATAGGAGAAGGTATCTCATTAATAGAATGTATGTCAGATACATTAGTGAAAAATTGTATGTTATTTTTAATGAAAGAAGGTGTAACTCCAGTTTGGGAAGATAAAGCAAATAGGGAAGGTGGTTGTTTTTCATACAAAGTATTAAATAAAAACGTATATCAATCCTGGAAAGAGTTATGCTATATAATATTAGGTGATTCTATAAGTTCTGATAATAAGTTTGTTGATAGTGTAAATGGTATAACAATTTCTCCTAAAAAAAACTTTTGCATTATTAAGATATGGCTATCTAATTGTAATCACCAAAATCCAACTATAATTACTAAAGCTATAACAGAAATGAACGCGAATACATGTATGTTTAAACAACATGTTCCAGAATTTTAAAAATATATAATAATATTTTTTATTACATATTTAAGGTGCGGGGAAAGGTCTTTGATTTTTTTCAATAACAAGAGGTTCAGGGACAAACACAGGTACTGATTTGAATATATTTGCTGATTTTAAATTAATTAGATCTGGTTTAACTTCTGGTTGGGGCGAAACAAGATTAGTAGAGTTAATTCCAAATAAACTGGATTCAATTTCTACTGCGTTACGAGACATTTGGTCACTTGGTATTTGTGCGGGATTCAATCCATTACCAGGTAATTTAGTATCATATGCGTTACCATACTGAGAGTTAGGGTATAGTGTATAAATAGAACTATTTTTAAATTGTTGTTGCTGAAGACAATAATTTCCAGGAGTATTTATATTTCGTGTAGATGACATATATAATAATGAAATAATTTATTTATTACTATTTAAATCAATATAATTTAATAGTTTATCTAAACTTTTTTTTAAAGAACTTTTATTACATAACAAATCACAAATACATTTATGAGTTAAAAATAAATAATCATAACTTAATAAAATAGCGAGTGAATTATGAGCACATAACCCTTGATTTTCACATAAAGCATTCATTTTAGTTAGAACAACTTTCATGTCTGTATTATTAATAAATTCTTCTAAACTTAATAATTTATCATTTGTTAAACTATCAATATCTTGTATATTAAATAAATTAAGTAGTTCAGTTTTATATATATCACTAGACATATCTTCAAAATCTGTCACATCATCTAAATTAAATGTTTCATCAGAATGAAAAAAAAATCTTAATCTGGGATCGTAATAACTATATGTTAATATTTGATTTTTGTTATAATTTTTCATAATAATATATAATTAGTATTATGTCTAAATATTAATTATATATTTAATTAGAATCGCGTGTTAATACACGAGATGGTAAACCTCCGCGAACCCATCCTTGAGAAGCTACCCCTTCTACACTATATTGTGCGTCAGTAACTCTATCTTTTACACTAGGAATAAGAGGTGTTTGACTATGTTTTAAATAGCTTTTTTCTGTTAAGTTGGTAACAGTTCTGCGATTTGTAATAGTTTCTCCTTGTTGTATTTGTGCTTCAAGTATAGGGTCAACAGCACCACGTCCTAAAAATGGTACAGTAGCGAATGGTCTTTGAAACAAATCGATGCGACATTTAGGATGTGTTTGTAAACTACCTAATAAAACTTCAGAGCTACTATCAACATTACATCCTCCAACACCCATACTATGAGTGCCCTTATAATTAATACCTGGTTGAGATGTAGCGAAATCAATAGGAGCTCCCATTTCACATTCACCTAAACGATAGTTTTCTAATAAATAATTGCATGACTGAATATTTTGAATAGTTCGTTGGTCTTGATTACAGCTATCTCCACCAATTCTAGACATATTATCAAATGTATAACTAGATACGTTAGCCATATATATATATACTTATCATACATTATTTTTTACTAAAGAATAATATAATCATAATTAAATTAAATTAAAATATATCGTTGATTATCTTGAACACAAGCAAAAGCATCCCCGTCACGACAAGATGGCATATTACCATATAGATATTGTGCAAATGCGCCCTGATCATTCGGTATTTGTGTTGCTGGATTTGAATAAAAAGATCGCATAGATTGATCAAACTCAAAGTTTTCTCCTAAATCTCCGAACAATTCACTATTAGTAGTTTTAATACCAGGATTTAAATTTTGAATAGTTTTTTTAGTGGTGTCATTAATTTCACCATATACCTCATTATTAAATGATGGTGGTGCTGATTTACGTTTGGGATCATATTTTATTTCAGGTAATAATACATTTGAAAGAGGGTTCTTATCATTAGTGGAATAATAATCAGATGACAAATATTCAGTTAAAGGTGTATTATTATTTATAATTCCGTCTTTTTTCATTTTATTACTAAATCCTTCTTTGTTTTTTTTTAAACTCTTTGATTTTAATTTGTAATATAGAAAAATAATAAATAGTGTGATAATTCCTGTAATTAATATATTAATTTTTTTAATAATTGTAAATCCTAAAACACTTAATATTATTACTAAACGAGAGATAGCGTTTAATTTTTCTTCATAACACATATTAGACGTAGGCCACAATTCTAATACATATTTCTTATTAAATAGTATTTGGGGATTATTTGACCAAAATATAGATGTCATAACTTGTATATAATATATATATACAACTTATTTTTTCCCTTATATTTCATCATTTATTTATTTATTTTTACTTTTACTTTTATTTTTTACTTTTCTTTTTTTTCTTTTTATTAATAGGTGTTTTTTCATATTTGTCACCTGTGCTAAATATAGATATAAGTTGTTCATCTGTTAGAATTTCTTGAGGTTCTTTTTCTGCTAATGCTTGTGTTTCTGCTTGTTTTATAGCTTCTTGAACTTTCATTAAATTAGCTTGTTCTTGTCTTTTTTTCAATCTATTTATCATATCTTGTCTTTTCTTTTCTTGTTTTAACTTATTATCTAAAGCACTTTTATTTATTTTTGTATTACGCCCTAATCCCATCATACTCATAATATTACTAATATCAGGCATTCCTTCACCCCCTTCCCCCATCATTTGAGACATCATATCATTTAAATTAGGACCACTTGGATTTCCTGAGTTTGAGTCTGAAGAATTAGAGTTAGAGTTAGATCTTGCTAGATTACCCATCATTTCTTGAATATTATTCATTCCTGGAATATTTTTCATATTTTTCAACATATCACTGGCTTCTGTCATTAATTCTGCTTTATTTATTTCTCCTGAGCTCATTTTTTCTTCTAATTTTCCTCCTACATCTTTGACTATATTCATTAATTTACCAGGATTTGTCATAATTTTTTGTAAAACATCCGTAGGGTTTTCTATTCCTTCAAAATCAATATCTAGGTTAGCGGTGGTTTCTTCTGCTATTTCTTGTGCAAGTTGACCTAGTTTACCACCTAACATACCTTGAATATGCTCATGTAAATCATCTGGATTTGGTATATTAGATTCAGCAGTTTCTTCATCAGTTTTACTCTTTTCGCTAAATAATCCTTGTATATTTTCTAAAGCATTTTGTAATTTAGATTTAAAATCTTCTTCATCAATAGAATCAAATATTTCAGCAGCAGAACCAAAAGAATTTTTATCTTTAACATTACCGATTATAGAAATTGTAACCATTTGTAAATATTTCCAAATTGTATTACGTGTAGTTTCGCTTATATCACAACTCCAAATGTATTTGAAGCTAATACCTGGTAAAAACTCTGTGTTAATTTCAGAATCTTCTGAAAAAATACTAACATTTTGATATAATAAATCCATAAAACGTTCTGGAAATACATTCATACAATGTTCATAAATCATTTCCATAGTTTTTTCTTCATTTTCTTCATCTATTATCCACCATTTGTTTATAATGGGTTCGTATTCAGGAAAAGTATTTTTAATATCTGAAATAAAATCCTTAATAATTTTATTAAAATCAGAACGTTGATTTACGGAATCACTCATCTTATATTATTCTAATAAAAATACTATTTAATACTTTATTTAATAGTATTTATATAATTAATTCAAAGTAAAATATATTTTACATAACTTGGTAATATTTTGTATATATTTCATTGTTTTTTGTTGATCCTCACTTGACATATTTTTTACAGGTTCTCTTAATCTATTAATATGTGTCATAATTTTATCATTTTGTTCTAATTCCTTAAATTCATTTGAATAATCTTTACTAATAAAAAATGAAATATCACCTGATTCAATTTGATTACCAAATTTAGAAACTATTACTTGATGCCACACTTTAATTAACATTTTTGGATTTGCCTTTTTTATCATACCAAATGATTTTTTAGCTGTTGCTATTTCTACATCCTTGGGAAAAACTAGTGTAATATCATCAAGCAATTCAGTAAACTGACTATTAAATGCGGTTAACAAAGTAGATGCGTCAGCCATTTATATTATTATATAAATATTTTAATGTTTTTAAATCCTTTTATTAATTTTTTGTTATATATTGGATGTTTTCTGATTCTCTAGCACGTTGATTTTGTAACTCTTCCATAGTTGTACCCTCTGTTGAATTTTGTCCTTTATAATCATGATCATCTGATGGAGTATTAATTGTATCTAGATGATTAAGTGTTACATAATTGTGCATTTGTCGAACACCTCCGTTGCCTTTAGTATTTAATTCATCTGAACTCATATCTAGAAAGCTGTATTGATCTGATGTAATACTAGCACCACCACTAAATGAAAAGGCCATAGGTTCCATATTATTTTGAGTAACTTGTCGAGTACTTTCTTCTATTTTAGGTTTAAAATATTTATATATATCATCACCATATAATACTTGGTAATTATTATTTAATAATAATACAGCAGGAACTCGAGTAACGTTTTCTGGCATAACAATTTTTTGACTATTTTCAAGAATTATATATGTTTTACCATCTGGACCACGTTCTCTTTTATCTATACAAATAAAATGTATATCCTTACTAATTTTATCTGAAGATACGTATTTAATAACTTTTTTAGAATGTTCGCAAAAATTACTATAATATAGAATACTTGTCATTGTATATATCTAAATAAAAACACTTTTATTTTAAACTTATTTTTTAATATATATTAAAAAAATTGATTAAATGCAATTATTATAAAATAAATATATATAATAGTAGTTATGAACCCTACAATTAATAATGTTTCAAAAAATAATAATAGTTTATTATTTACTTTAAGTGGTGTTAATGTTAGTATAGCAAACGGATTACGTAGAACAATAATATCTGATATACCTATTGTAGTATTTGAAACAACCCCATATGAACGTAATAAAGCTAATATTATTTCTAATACTAGTAGATTTAATAATGAAATCTTAAAACAACGTCTTAGCTGTATACCTATTCATATTAAAGATTTAGAAATGCCCCTAGAAAATTATATAATGGAAGTAGAAGTAGAAAACAATAGTGATACTATTATGTATGTCACTACTGAGGAGTTTAAAATAAAAAATATAACTACAAATGAGTATTTAAGTAATAAAGATACTAGAGAAATATTTCCACCGAATCTAGACACAGGTTATTATATTGATTTTGTGCGATTACGTCCTAGGATATCAGATGATATTCCTGGCGAAAAAATACATTTAACTTGTAAATTTTCAATATCTACAGCTAAAGTGGATGGAACATATAATGTAGCTTCTACGGTGGCTTATGGTTTTACACAAGATAAGGCGAATATAGAAATTGCTTTAGCAAAAAAAAAACAAGAATGGAAGGACCAAGGTATGACTAAGGAAGAAAATATATTTCAAGAAAAGAATTGGCGTATATTAGATGCTCATCGAATTATTATAAAAGATAGTTTTGATTTCATAATTGAGTCAATAGGTGTGTTCACAAATGAAGAATTAACCCAAAAGGGTTGTACTATATTAATTGATAAATTAAAAAACTTTGATAATTTAATTTTAGATAAATTAAATATTATTCAATCTGATAACACTATGACAAATAGTTATGATATTATTTTAGTGAATGAAGATTATACACTTGGAAAGATTTTAGAATATTTCCTATATTCAAAATACTACGAAGGTGATAAAAGTCTTACCTATTGTGGGTTTAAAAAGATGCATCCACATGACACGGAAAGTATTATACGTCTTGCGTATGATAAACCTGTAGAGATAATTGATATAAAACAAAATTTAAAAGAATGTGTCGTTGATGCTATTAATATATATTCACAAATATTCAAAAAAATTAAGTAATTCAAAAAAATTAAGTAATTCAAATAAAACAATAAAAAGAATAAATAATATAATGTTCTTATGTAACATTATATTATTTTTTATTGTTTAGATTTTTTGAAATTAATTAGTTACTTCTACAGATACTTCAGTTTCCATATTATCATCAGATGTTATAGTAGATTGAATATCATGAATATCATATATGATTTCTTCATTTTTAGTATTTTTGGATTTATTTTTTTTATAATTTAATGAATACATCTGTAATTTGGGGTCTAAATTATTAACATACTCAATAACTATAGCTTTTGTAATATATTTATTTTCTGGTTTTAGTTTAGTGATAAATTGTTGATGTAAATGATACATATGAGTGCGAAAGTATTCAGAGTATTCTTTAAGAGGTTTTGTTTTTTTGATATAGCATGAAATATAATTACCATATAATTCTTGGGTAAAAGCATGAATATCTAGTCTCATTTTATAAAAAATATTTTTATCTTCAGGGAAGAACTTTAGATACTCACTTACTTTATTAGTTTGACGTAACTGAAGATAATTATACTGGGGATTTGGTTGATTATTACGTAAAGCCCGAATATTTTCATAGTTAGGATTTCTAATTTTACAAATCTGATTTGTGATTGTGTTACGAATAATAGCACCAGTAATTTTACTAGGAGTCGTAGCCCCCCCAAACCATAATTGTAAATCCTCATATTTATCCCATGTAAAATTATATATTTCAGGAAAGGAAATACCACAATTTTTCCATATTTCATCTTCTTTATAGTTATCCAAACTTATAGCTTGGATAGTGTAATCATCTTGAATAGAATAAACAGCAATAAGATAAATTGATGGTTTTTCGATGGGTAGAACAATACGATTAGCTGGGTGTTGAATAACGAAACTATAACAATAATTAATATCTAACATATCCAAATTAAAACCGATTTTATTAATTATATCGTTGAACAAATCTCGAAAAGTAAAATTAGGTTTACTTTTTTGCGTGACAAATGAAAAACCATTATTAGCACCAATCGTTCGTCTAGTTGATAATTCCCAATTAGAGGAATGTTTATCCCAAAAAAGATTTATCATAGTTCCTTCAACGAATTCTTCTATGATAATATTATCATCTTTAGGATATTTTTCTTGAAAATCAGTGAAAGGTATGGTTTTAGGGGGTGAAAAACAACAAATCTTTTTATCTTCATTTAAAATAACGGAACGTAATAGTCCAATACTATTATAATTATCAGTGCTTAGTTGGGATTTATCGTAATAAATAATTGTATAATGTGAATTATTTTTATCAAAATTACGACATGTAAATTTTTCGCACATTTCATTATTGATTAAATAATCGGCGAATTGTGATATATCAGTTAATTTATAGTGAATATCTGACATTATATTAATTAAATAACATAATATATCTTTAAATAATTAAATAAATATTTTAAGTAAATATAATTATGTTACTAAAAATATAAAACTTTCTCTCGTAAATATAGGAACGATGTCTATAGTTGAAAATGAAGAATCAACAAATATAATTAACAAGAATAAAAAGATAGCATTACGTTTATCTGATATAATTTACATTATGTCACCCAATAATGAAATATTAAATAATCAATCTTATATAATTGATTATATTGATAACAAAAAAATGTATATTATAAACATTAAGGATTTAACAAAGCATAAGGTGAAATTTAATGAAAATGGGAGCCCAGAGGATATGTCCATAAAAAATATAATTATTGTAGATCGTAATAAAGAACAAGGATATGCTAGACAACATAAATTATTACCAAGCAAATGGATAAATGTTTATTTTAATGGAAATTTACCATCGGTATTAACTGGACAAATTACAGATTTAGAAGAAGATATGATTGAAATTAAGACATATCCTAATAACGAAACTATCTATATTAATTTTAATTATAAAGGGATACCAGAGGATATACCAATTGAACGTATTGATATACGTGAAAAACCAGATAATGTTAATTTACTAGATGAAAATGAAAAAGGAGTAGATAAATCAGAAGAAAAAGAGGAAAAAGAGGAAAAACAGGAAGATGAAGAGAAAAAAGGAGAAGAAAATGAAAATGATCTTGAGGAAGAGGATAAAGATGTAGAAATGAATATTGATATGGATATACAAGAAAGAAAAAATATTCAAAATAAGGAGAGTAATAAAGAGAATAATTATGAAGAAAATGATGAAGAAAATGATGAAGAATATGATGAAGAATATGAAGCACGAAAAAAAGAGTTAATGAACTTAGAGGAGGCTAAAGATAAATTAAAGAAGAATATATTATCAGCTGATGAAATTGTGTTTAAAGGAAAAAAAGGCCCAGTTACAATATCAAAAGTACTTCCTGAATCTAAACAACAATATAACATAAATGTTCAAACAAATGATATGTTAGATGAATTGTTATCAAAAATACCTGAGAACAGACGTTCTTTTACAATAATGAATAATATTCATACTTTAATTGAACGATTTAAACAACTAAGAGAAGAATATTCATCGTTTGATAATTATGGAAATGTGATAGGAAGTATAATTAAAGATGAAAAATGGCGTCCATTAATTCAAAGTCTTAAAACTTTTAAAAACAAATTATATTGGATTTTACCTGTTGCAAAAAATATTAAAAAATTATATAATATCAATTATGATAGTTCGCTGGATAGTAATTTAGATATAGAGCCATTAAAAATAATTGATAATTTAGAAGAAATAAAACAATTATTTGAACGATATAATTCTGTTCAAGATTCTAGTGATCTAAATAAATACGACCTATTATTATCTGGGTTAAATAGTTATTTAACTCCATTTACTGAAATTGATCCTGAAGAAATAAATGAAGTAATAACTAATATCAATATTGAATCCGAATTAAATGTAATTATTGATAATTTAAATAATTTTGAATCATCTGTTGCAAATCCAAGTAATGTAGCGAGTAAAAGATTTTTATTTACTAATTATGAAAAAGGAATATCGCGATTACAAACAACCCAAAAGTCTACTTCATCTATGAAAACCCAACCTTTTGAAATTACCCAATCTGATATATTAGCGTTAAAATCATTAGTAATATTCCCTGATTCTGTTATGCGTTATTCGCAAATTAGTTTACCAGGAACTAGTATTTATGAAAAATCTAATTTCAATAACACATTTATATATTATTCACAATTTATGAATAAATATACTAATGTAGATAAAATTAGTATTGATAATTTAAATAAAGAGTATACATTAAAAAACAATAATCAAATAAAAAATTATTCTATAAATCGTTCTAATGAAATGAATCAGTTATCAAATAACGAATTATATGATAAATATTTATCAGCGGTTGTGCCTAGCACAGAAAAATTATTTAATTTAATAAAAAAATATATACACGGAACATTATCAGTATATAAAACAATTACATATTTGGAACCATTTTTAGTGTATACTCGTGATGTAAACTATGAACAATACAAAGAAATTAAATCATTTATTAATGATAAAATATCAGATTATAACAAAACGTTTAAAAATCACCACAAAGCATTTAATTTGTTTAAATCATATAAACGTGGATTTGAGCCTAATTATAAGGTTTTACAAGAATTATTACAAAAGAATGATACATCAGTAAATATTTTTAATAACTATAACCCATATGAATTAAAATTAACGAATTCTGAATTATTATGGAAAATGAAATTAATAGATTACGCAAATATGTATGATACAGAATTAGCCCTTAATCAAATAGATTTAATGCTTCCCGAAACAATAAATTCAATAATCAATAAATTAGAAGAGCAGAAAAAGATAACAAAAAAAAATATATCTGAGGAAGAAAAAGAAAATAAATGCAAGCAAATAGTTATCGCAAAAGAATATAAAAATGAATCAGAGTTAAATGAAGATAATGAGAAATTAGTATTTTTTGATAAAAAATATGATAATACACCTTATGACATTATGGATGAATATGTTAAAGAACAAAATGTAATGGGAACAGATAAGTTTTATGAATATTTAATAGATAAATTAGTAGATAAATACAAATATAATAAAACAGATGCACCACGTATAGCAACAAATTTAATAAATGGTAAAAAGCAAATAAAAGAAGGAGATTATGCAACTATATTTCAACCAATAGAAGGTAAATTAAAATATTATCAAAGAAAAGATGATAAATGGAGTTTAGATAAAAGTTTGGATAAAATGGATATAAATCAAGAGGATATGTTTTGTAATTTTCAAAAAGATTGTATAGAAATAGAAGATAAGTATAATAAAATTTGCCAATCTTATGATTTGAATAAACAACAATTAAATGAGAATGCTTTAAAAGAAATGATAAGTCAGTTTGATCTTACTGCTGATACTTCAAGAGAGAACCTAAAGAAAATATTAGAAAAAAATACAAAATATAGACAAGATATATACGAAAAAATAAATAAAATACATATAACTCGAGATGAAAAATATAATAATCAAAAATATAAGATTGGATTACAATTAACAGATCAAGAACAAATTGTCTCTCCTCACTCTAGTAAATTAAATAAAATATTAGGTGAATCCAACTTTGTTAAGAAACAACATGATATTGTTGATTTTGCCAGAAAATATACACGTTTGCCTGTCGTATTAGACGATGGTGGTGAAGATATTAATTGGCGATATTGTATAAATACTTCCACAAAATTATTACCCGCCTTTCTATATACTTTAGCAATTACTTATATTAATAACCCTGATGAATATGATAACGTATTAACTCAAATTATAAATAATATTGGAAAAGAAAGTGATGATGGAAATGCGTGGGTAGATAAATATAGTGGTATGGTGATAACACAAGATGTATTTGAATATAGTGAAGGATATGATAAGGGTTTTAAGATAGTAAGTAGAGAAATAATGGAAAAAGACGCTGGAGATGCCTTATTATCAGCAAAAAATAAAACTATTAAATATTCTTCAAAAGAGAACAAAATGATATATAATATTGTTACTGCGTTAGGTGAGAATATGGGTATAAATATTAATGATCAAGTCGAATTTATAATCGATATAGTAACACAAATTCTTCATGGAGGAGAAATATTACCATCTGAAGAAGAATACAAAAAAATAGTTATGGAAGAATCTAAGAAAAAGAAAGTAACAAGAGCAAATTATGAAACTTTATACAATACTAGTATTATGTATTTGACATTAGACGCGTATTTAATTGCTATTCAAACTTCTATTCCATCAATTAAAACACGTATTACATTTCCAGGTTGTGTTCGTTCATTTGGAGGATATCCATTTGAAGGTGCTGGAGATAAAAGTGGATTAAAATATGTGGCGTGCATAGCACACAAAATACGTAAAGAATCAATAGTTCCATGGAATACTTTAATGAAAAAGAAAATAGATGTTATTGAAAGTAAAATGATTTCTATTATAGATGATTTTTACTTGAAACTTCCTGTTATAAAAGATAGGATTGAAAAAAAATTAGAATATTTAATGATAGAACCAAATATTGATATACCGACAGAATACCAAGTAACAAATTGGAAGACCTTTTTGCCTCCATTAGTTCCTTTAAAATTAAAAACTATTGAAAATATATCAGATGATTTTAAAGATAGTCTTAAAACACAATTAAAGAATGGAAATTCAGATCAAAATAATAAATTATTACTAATTTTATCCAAAATAATGTTTTTTTCATTAGACATTCAAGAACAAATTCAAAATGTGGTAGAGAAAAAGAAGTTATTATTAACCAATATATCTGGTGACCCTTTTATAGAAAATGCTTGTTGTAATGATAATATAAATAAATCTGTTATTGAATATTTTATTAAAGACGCAAATAGTATATCTTTAGATATAAAAACAATAAATTATTTAAGCGATATTATAGATGAAGTAAAAATAATATCTCGTTCTTCGGTTTTATATAGTAGAGAGAACACAAAAAATATTTATGGAACGTTAACAGATGAATATAATGAAGAAACTATTTATCGTGCCTTTATTAATTATTGTCATTTTAATTCATTAGTTCCTATCAGCGGTGATTTAATGTCAGTTTGTACTGAAAAACCTGAAAACTTTTCAAAAAATGATAGTTTAACAGAACAAATTAGAAAATTAAAAATGGATGGAATTAAATATGATACAGAATCTTTCTTAAAACTAATGCAAATTGTGGATAAAAATCATATTATTAAAATAGATACAACTCCATATGCTAATACAAAAATACAATATATGCGAAAATTAGTAAGACAAATGAAAGATGATAAGGATATAATTATGAATAAAACTTTTATTGATAAATTATATGATTTATTAGATACGTATGATCCTACAGCAAATGAAAATCATGATGTTATGGATAATATGAAAAATTACTTAGGAGAAAATAATGAAAAAATGATAAATGAACTTATTGATTTCATTAAATTCAATAATGATAATCACAAAAATACTTGTAAAAAAATGAAAGATATTCTTAATGATATTATGAAATGGGGTGAAGGAGATAAAGCAGGATCAAAAATATCTGAAAATACAACATACAACGCTATTAATTTTATCCAGGAAATTATATTTAGCTTAGTAAAAGTATTTCCGTATATTATTAAAAATAAAGTTAATTATGAATCTATAATTATACCAAAATATTATAAAATATCAGTTTATGATACTCTAAAAATACAAAATAAAGTTAAAAGTTATTATAGTAAATTACGTATGTTTTATGATAATAGTATATTAAGCAATATATTGGTTACAATTCATAAAAGGTATAATTTATTACTTGAATTAATAAATACAACACCTTATCTTTCTGATATTAAATATAATAATGAAATAAAAGAATCAATATTTGACGAAGAATTGATAAAGTTATTATTCCAATATTACTTGTTGTTTGTCTTAATTGAATACAAGAACTTAAGTGATGATAAAAATATGATAATCGATGAAAATAATGAAAATGAAGACGAATTAGAAGAATCACGTATAATATCTAATTGGACACCTATAGTAAATGCTGCAAATATGAAAGATTTACGTATTCAAGTATCAAAATTATTATGTAGTTATATTCATATATTAGAAGATCAAAAGAGTATTGTATCTTTAGATTATAATAAAATTATGGATATGATTTTTAAAAGTAAAAATTATGAAAAGAATGAAATAGTAAAGAGAATAGGAGATTTAACTAAAGAAGAGAAGACTATAGATACAATTCTTAAAATAAATAAATTAGGTGTATGGAATAAAGGTCTTCAAAAAGGTTTAACAACTTACGTAATAGATGGCGATGATAGTGAACGTAATTTAATGGAAAATATTGCATTAATCGAAACACGTGCAAGACAAAATATAAATGCTGTAGATAATAATATTGACCAAATTACTGAAGAATATTTAGAAAATCAAGATATAATTGATGAAATAGAAAAAGAAGAAAATGATATAAGTAATTTCGAAGGAGATGGAGATTATATAGACGAAGATGGTTATGAAGACGATTATGGATACGAAGAAGATTATAGAAATTATGATGATTATGAATAATACTTATTTTTAAAAAGTAAATATGGGTAAATAAAATATGGGTAAATAAAATAATATATTTTGTATAAATATATTATATGTATCGTTCTTATATGAAAAATCACCAAGCCCTGGTTGCTGTATTATTATTTTTAATATTATATATAACTATTCATTTAGGACAACCAGATTTTTTATATAATAGAGATGGAAGTATTCGACAATTTGGCGTAGGATATAAAAATAAAACTATATTTCCAGCTTGGTTAATGGCAATAATATTAGGGATATTATGTTATTTGTTTATTAATATTTATACATGCTAAAATATTTTAAATAGTATATATTTTAGATTCTATTTTCTTTATTTCACTTACGGATTCGTTAGTTAACTTACTATAATCAGATTGAGCTTTTTTAATAGATTCTATGTTATCATCACAACCTCTTGTTATTATTTTGTATTGTGTAATGGAAATTAATAACACTCCTGTATAGATATACCAACAAGCTTCTCCTATTTTATCTCTTAATGAAACAATATCTAAAAGTTGTTGTTTAACTTCTTTATTAGATTCATATTCTGGTTTCATTAAAGGTTTTAACATATTCCAATAATCATTAAAATTACTAGGGACAATTTGATTAATCATTACAGATAAATTACCAAACATTTTTAACATAGTATCTGCTGTTTCTTTAAGATTTTTCTTTTTATCAGGATCTTCAATAGTTGAATTATCTATAGTATTGTCTAAATCAACGTTGATAAGTATTTTGGACAATAGTTTATTTGCTGAACTTGAAACCATATAATAACCAATTACATTAGAGAATGCAGATTTAAATCCTGGAAATAACACTAATGTTACCACAACCGCTCCAAAAATAACTACCCATGGAATAAATGTTAATAAAAACGAATATCCTAAATTATAGGTAATATTACCACCACATTTCGTAAGTAATAAATATGTATTTATAGCTATTTGAGAAATGATTACTAACATGAAATAACTTACTAAAGAACGATATTTTTTAACGTTGTTAATATTATCAATAGTTAATTTAGGAACTAAAACAACATAATAAATAATTGTTGCAATAAAAAAAGCAATTACAGAAATTATTTTGTTCATATAAATATGAGTTATAATTTATTTTGTAATTATAACACTATTTATTATGAATCCTGAATCATATATAAAACCAAGTTTAATTGAACCAGGGGTTAAATACTTTCTTAATGAAACTCTGAATAAATGTCAAGAATATAAGATTAAATACTATAATACCTTATATAATATTATTTTTGGTATATTATTTTTTATAGTTTTAGGAATAATTTTATATTACAAGTATAAAGGAAAACTCACACCAGCTCAAAAGATGGAAAAAGATAGAGAAAAACAAGAATATATCATGACTACTATACGAAATTATCAAAATGCTAAAAGGATTGCTCAACAAGAATTAATTACGGGTTTACCTCAGTGGTAAATATACGGATTAATATCATTAAAAATATAATATGATATTTTATATATGATAGAAGTTATACAAAATGAAACATTTAATGATGTTTTAAGAAATTATTATCAATTAAAAAAAGATTATCAAAATGATTATAATAAAGCTAAAAATAACATAATGCAGAATAAAGAAACATCATTAAAAGAAAAAAGACGTTTACTACAAAAAATAAAACGAAAATGTATAAATTGTAAGCAATATGGAGGAACAAATTTCTTAACAAAATCAGAATATGATAAGCGTAATCTATTTGCTTTGTGTAACGCAGTTGATAAATGTCCTTTAAATATTCATTTGGAAACAGGATTGAGATTTAATATGGAAGATGAACTCAATTTAGAACGTAAATTACTATCTGAATATAAGTTAGATATAATAAAAAATAAAAACTCCCAGATATTTGGGTATGATTTAAATAATGACATAATACTAAAATTCGAAGCTTTACAAGATAAATATCAGGAAGTAAATAATTCAATAAAAAGTATGTTAATAAATTATTTAGAAGTAATAGATAATAAAATAGATAAGGCCGAATTAAAGATAAAAGAAGAAGCTTTCTATAAATTTGTAGAAGCGTTTAAATATATTATAAAAGAATATGAGCTTACTGGAAATATACAACTAATTAATGAAGGTATAACAAATTATGTTAATGACATAATACCTCTTAATAAAGAAATTGCTGATAATAAATATTCATATCAAGCAGTAGAATATGATGAACAAGATAAAATTTATAGATTAATTCAGTTATTTAAAACAATTGAAGAATTAGAAATATCTACATTTGAAGATAATATAATATCTAACATAACAGGTATGCCAAAAAGGAAGAATAAAAAAAATATTACATTACGTAGTTACAAAGATTCTAATAATAAAACAAAAAAAATACGTAGTGAAGAAGTAGAAGATACCAAAGAAGAAAATGATGATGATAATAAAAATGAAGAAAATAATGAGGATGAATCAAATATAATAATTAAACAAGATAGTGAACCACGATCTTTAACCATAGAAGATATTAGAGATGATGAATCCTTAGAAGATGAAGAATTAGAGAAAAATGAAGGAATATTAGATAATTCAGATAATTCAGATAAATATGAAGTATATTTAGTAGATGATAATAAAGAAGATGAAGATGAAGAAGATGAAGAAGATGAAGAAGACGAACAAGACCAAGATAGCGAAGATAGTGATTATGATTTTAAACCAAAAATAAAAATAGATGATGTAGATATCGAATATGATTCTTCTGGTATTCCTCCACCACCTCCCCCTGAAATATAAATCATACAATACATATATTCCAACTTGAATTATAGTAATGAATTAAATTAATATTTTATATTATATAGTTTATATATAATATAAGAAATGCCAAAAAAAAGTAAAAACTCTAACCCTCACAATAATGATATACATGGCTATAAACATACTCATAGCCAGAGACATAGACATAGTCGTAGTGATAATCATATTAAAAAGAGATTCATACCATTAGTGATAAATAATAACAGAAATATTTCAACATCTAATATTTTTGATATAGAAAATCAAATTAGGAAGGTCCCTGTGACTTGGAATGAATATAAAAAAAATCATTTATCTCCTACAATAAAGGTCGATAATAGTGGATATTTTCCTGGAGGAGGAACACGTAAAGATAAGAGAACTAAAAGAAAAAGCAAGAAAAGTAAAAGAAAAACAAAACGTAATCGTTAAAAATATATTTACACCATATTACAAATAAATAATTCTATTATATTTATATATATGATATTTAAATATATTTCATTTCCTGCTTTTATCATAAGTTTTTTAATAGGTATTTTTATGGTTTATTTATGGGGTCCAGAAATAAAAACTATAGTAGTACACCCTACTCCTGAAAATAGTGAAAAAATTATATACCAAGATAAAACAAATACGTGTTATATATATAAAAGTGAAGAAATCAGTTGTCCAGATAATAAAAATGATATTAAAGAAATACCAATAGAAAACTAATTTATTATTATAATATATATAATACTAAATGGGAATGGAAAAAATGACACATACCTATACAGGTAGAATAATTATGTCTGTATTGTTAGGATTTGGACTAGCATCCATGTTTAGGGAAATATGTAAAGGAAATAATTGTTTAAAGTTTAAAAGCCCAAATAATGAAAAATTAAAAGATACTATATATAGTCATGGTGATAAATGTTATAAGTTTTTCTCTCATACAATTAATTGTACCAAGGATAAAACATATGTAAAATCTTAATATTTAGGTAAAATATATTTATTCGCGTAAATATTATAAATCATCATTCTTTATAATATTTATGGGCGATACAACAAGTATTACAGATTTGCCAACTGATCCAACTATAGGGGGGACGATTGGTGGTAATGTAAGTATGGATATTACAGAAAACAAGGTTATAAATCCATCACCACCTGTTGGAACAACACCTCAAAACCAAATTGCTTTAGATCCTTCCACAATTAAGCAATTAATATCTGGATTACAAGAAGCTGGAACTGGTGCTACTGATTTACGTTCTAGAGATATTCCAGTCTCTACTACTGATATAACACAAGATCCACAAGTTAACCCTAATTATATAGATCCTGCACCTGATAATGATTATATTAAAGAATATGAGGATAAGGATGATATTATTAATAAATATGCTAATAAAAAAGAAATGATGGATAACGCAGAGCTCTTTTATGATGAAATACAAACACCTTTACTAATTACAATCTTATTTTTCTTGTTTCAATTACCGGTTGTAAAAAAAATGTTCTATTCATTTTTTCCTGTTCTTTATTCTGCTGATGGAAATATGAATTTAAATGGATATTTATTTATAAGTATTTTATTTGGTGTAGTCTACCATATACTATTTAAATTTACGAATTATTTCCATCGCTGAGTATTTATACATTTGAATATGGGCTAAAATAAAATATTTTATAATAATATAGAATGTCAACACATAAAAATATTAAACGTAAGAGGAATAAGACTCATAAAAATAGAACAAATGAACCTTCTATAAAAACTTTACATAAAGGATTTAAATTATATGGTGCTAAAAATTATACCCCTAAGGATATGTTTGAATATGAAAAAAAAAGAAAACAACAATATCACAACGATTGTATTAAAGATTCTTTTAGTTGGTTTGGAAGTTATAATGTGGCTTATCAATATAGTCTTAAAGACGATAGTGCTACAATTTACAAGTTTAAAACTCGTGACACTATAAGTTTAATCAATATAAATAAAAAAAATAAAGGTTATTTTCAAAAATTATTTACAAATACTGATAAAATATTAAAACCAATTATTCATATAAAAAAAGATCAGCTAAAAAATATTAGTTATGATCATAAATATTTAAACATGTCGTTAAAGGAACAAGCATATTATGAGTTTTGTTTTTGTTTTGGTTATATGACATTAAATGAACAATATCATTTTTTAGAGTTAATAAGATATTTGATAAAAGAAAAAATGATAGACATAACAAAAAGAGATGGTAGTTCTATTCTGAAAAAGATTAATTTACGTTTAGGTTATTATAAAATAAATCATATTTTTGATGATAGTACAGATAGTACAGATAGTAAAGATAGTTCTATGTTTAGTAGTCCTATCTATAATAATATGGGAGTATATAAAGTAAAAGTTAATGATCCCATGTATAATCGTATGAGTATATATAGCCTAGACGTTAATTCAATATCTAATTTATGTTCTATTTTACCAAAATATATTGATGGTGTTTATTATGGTAATAATTTCAGTTATTGGTATCCACGAATTATTGATAATTTTAATTTAGAAGAGTATATTATATTTAATCCCCCAAAAACATTAAATATTGGAGAAAATATATAAGTAAAAATATGATAATTATTTTCAATTATTATCATAATGAATTCGTATATAGTAAAACTTGTAGATGGTTTATCACTATCGTTTACAAATAATACGCCTTTAGAATTAGATTTAGTTTTAGACGGAGGTGCATTTAATGGTAGCTATTTAATAGGTATTATGCTTATGATAAAAGAAATGGAAAAACGAAATTATATTCATATTAATCGTATATCAGCATGTAGTGTTAGTACTTTGTGTGCTATATTATATTATATAGATAAATTAGAGTTAGGATTGGATATATATGAAAAAGGAATTAAACATGTAAAAGAAAAACATAATTTAGATATATTTGATACGTTATTTAATATTATAAAGCCTAATATATCGGAAGAATTATGTAAAAAAATTACCCAAAAATTATATTGTAGTTATTATAATGTAAAAAAAGGAAAGAAAATAGTAAAAAGTCATTACCTTAACTCTGACGATTTATTAGAAACTATTCGTCGTTCGTGTCATTTACCATACCTAATGAATAATAAAGTAGTATATAAAGAAAAATATGTGGATGGTATTACTCCTTATAAATTTAAAGATTCCAACAACACCAAAATATTATATATTGATTTATTTGGAATCGATAAAATATTATATTGTATTTCATGTAAAAAAGAAACACAAAACTTTCATAGAATTATGGCTGGAGCATTAGATATACATTTGTTTTTTACAAAAGGTAAAAATACCTCAATGTGTAGATATATTACAGATTGGACATTATATAAATTTTATGATACTTTTTATATTAAAATATTAATAGAAAAAGCTTTAATATATTATTTTTCCATTTTGTATACCATAGAAATCTTTTTGTCAGATAAGAAAAAACGTCCTGCGATTGCCAAGTTATATGATTTATTTACAAAAGAATTTAATAAGTGGTATTTTCATTTTTTTTGTTATTAGTATAAATGTGCAAATCGATTTTTTTTAGTCTGATATGTTTTTTTTTGTTTTTTGGTATGTTTTTTTGTATTTTTATTATGCTTAGTATGTTTAATATGTTTTTTGCTAGATTGCTTAGTGACTTTTTTATGTTCTAAAGGACGATAACGTAAAAACCATTCTTGATATTCTTGCGAATTTCTATTATTTTTTAATTGTTCAAACATTTTGGTTTTTTCAGCTCTCATACATTCTATAGTTTGTTGCTCACCATAACAATTTAAACTAAATCGTTTTAATACACCATGTTGACGTAATTTATTCTTTTCTTGAAGACGAAACATGTAATCGGATAAACACAATATTCTTTCATTATTATAATATTTTCGTCCAGAGTATAAAAATGCCAAATAAAAACTTAACATAGTATCAATTGTTGCTATTTTTATTATTTGTCCATTCTCTTTTATTATATTATAACTATGACAGGCTAATGGTTTATATATAAATGCGATTGTGTTATTTTTATTAATAAGTATTTCATAATGAGGCGCAACAATTTCACCAATTGCTGAATGTTTCTTAATTTTTATATCGCTCGCACTAATATTATTTTGCGAAATTAATTGCTCTTTAATGATTGTAGCGGTTTCTTCAGGTTCTTCTGATAATACATCAAAATCAGGGATTTTATTAATTTGATTGCGTTTTAGTTTTGGCATATATCGACTATATATAGACATAGCATATCCACCAAAGAAAACAACACCTTCGTTAATAAATGTATCTTTTAATGTGTCATATATTTTAGATTCTTCTGCATTAGTTAATTTATCCTTTTCCTGGTTACGTTGAAACATTTCAGGACATTTGATATCAATATTTTTTGGTAGTAAAGGATGGTGTTTATTTAATAGGGAAAGACGTTTTAATACTTTTTCCCAACGACTTACATCACCGGCAGGTCTTGACAATTCTAAGAACATAGCCATACGTAAATAATTTGGTGAAGCGTATAATATACCATTCACACACATAGCTTCTGATTTTAAAGCTTTAAATATATCCTTATGAACTTGCGTTATATCAGCCATACCTATAAAGTTGACAAAAACTTTATAGGTTCCATGATGTTGTCCTGATTTTGCTTCAACCTCTTCAAATCCATTTTCTACATAAATGTCAGCTAATTCTTTAGCATCTTCTAAAGCATTTGTACTAAAAAAATCATAATCAGCTATTTCAGTATCTTTATCATAAAACTGATCAGCCTTAGGAAGAATTGCGTTAATTGCTGTTCCACCATAACAAATTAATTTTTTTCTTCTAATAAATTTTTCTACAATACTTATCATTTTTTTTACATCAGGCGAATTAACAATTTTACGTCCTATTTTTTTTTCGGCTTTATCAACGGCAGTTCTTAATATAGTTAATTCACACTCATTAAAAGACATATCTTTAGAACAATCGTTTGTTTTCATATTTGCTATATAATATATTATACGAAAATAAATATATTATACAAAATTATACTTGAAAATGATAATGTTGTGATTTAACATCTCTTGTTTTAAATGATAATGCTGGGTTTTGTTTTTTAGGCGCTGGTATATAGACAGGTTCATAACGTAATTTTTTAGGTTTTAATACAAATGAGGAACCTGCATTATTAAAAAAGTCAATATTTTCTTCTAAATGAACATCTTTGAATTGATACATCATAGCAATCATTTGGCACCCAGTTTCTCTGCATACCATAGAACTAGGATTACCTGGATTAGAACCACTATTAGGCATAGCAATAGACATATTTTGTTTATTATAATCAATTAATTCATTAAGGTCAGGCGTATTTTTTACATCATAATATGGTAAAGCCCTCATAAAAATAGAATTACTTGTTAAATTTACATATTCATCAAAATCATGAACATCTGTGAATGTATTATTGGATTTATCTACTATTATAACAATTTTTCCCATTAAATCTAATAAAGGAACTTTTCCAAAATTATGTCCATGATTTTCATAACTATATTTAGGACCTAATAGATAACGATCGAACTCTTTAAATAAATTAGCAAAGTTTTGATACATAGGTATATTTGTGCTTTTAAATCTCAAATGTATGAGAATTGGATCTTTAGGATTAGGAACAGTTCCCCCTGAAAACGCATAATTAACAATTAAGTTTAATACTTCTGAAAAAGGAACATAATTATATGTTTCCTTTACATGATAATTATCCTCAGTTGATGTAGCAACAACAGGTTTATCATCTATTGAATATATTTCAAAATCTAATCCCCTTACACCATTTCTTAATACATTTTTTAACGCACAAGTTGATACATAACTATTTTTAAAATCTCCTATACTACACGCATTATAAGCTGTCTGAATATAATAATCATTTAAATTATACTTAGAATCTGGGTTTGACGAATGAAGAGAAGCAATTCTGGGATTTAATTTATCATATAAACTATTCATAGAGTCACATTCTTTAGGTTCAGAGTGTGACGATGTAAACCCTTCAATAGAAGAATATTTATTTATATAAATAAGTGTAATTAACAAAGTAACTACTAATACTATTTTATAGATGGTTCTCATACTATTTACTATAATATAATTATATTTTATTATATTTATTATTCAATTAAATATAAGTATATAATATATATCTAAATATGGCTGGTGGATTATTACAATTAGTTAGTCAAGGACAACAAAATATATTATTAAATGGTAATCCTACTAAAACCTTCTTTAAAACTACATACGCACAATATACCAATTTTGCTATGCAAAAATTTAGAGTTGATTTTGATGGTTCAAAAACATTACGAACTGCTGAAGAATCTACATTTACTTTTAAAATAAAACGCTATGCTGATTTATTAATGGATTGTTATCTTGCTGTTGATCTTCCTAATATTTGGTCGCCTGTAGTTCCTCCTTTAACAGACGAAGAAACAACGGAAACAAATACTGGAATATGGGTTCCATATGAGTTTAAATGGATAGAAAACTTAGGAGCCCAAATGATTTCTAAAATTACTATAACTTGTGGTAATCAAACTATTCAAGAATTTTCAGGTGCCTATATATTAGCAATGGTTCAACGTGATTTTTCTGATGCAAAAAAAAAATTATTTGATGAAATGACAGGTAATATTCCTGAATTAAATGATCCTGCTAATTCAGGAACACGTGTTAATACTTACCCCAACGCATATTATACTTCTGATCCAGAAGGAGCTGAACCATCTATACGAGGTAGAACTATTTATATACCACTAAATGCTTGGTTTAATTTAAAATCACAAATGGCCTTTCCTTTAATTGCGCTTCAATATAATGAATTACATATTAATGTTACTATGAGACCTATTCAAGAATTATTTCGCATTCGTGATGTATATGATAAGGAAAATAATTACCCTTATGTCGCACCTAATTTCAATCAATATTACATGCAGTTTCATCGATTCTTACAAACACCTCCCGATGTTGGATTGTCATCTATATCTTACCTTGATACACGAACACAATGGAACGCTGATATTCATTTAAATTGCACTTATGGGTTTTTATCAAATGAAGAATCTAGATTATTCGCATTACAAGAACAGAAATATTTATTTAAACAAGTACGTGAACATGTTTATTATAATGTTACTGGTCCAAATAAGGTAGAATTAGATAGTTTGGGGATGACGTCTAACTTTTTATTTTATTTTCAACGTAGTGATGCAAATTTAAGAAATGAATGGAGTAACTATACTAATTGGCCTTATAAATATCTACCATATGATATAACTCCTGCATCTACTGATACATCTGAGTTTCCTAAAGAAAACTTATTTCCTATTACTCGCACTAATCCTAATGGAACAACAGAAATTGTTTATATTGGTCCAGGTGTTAATGCTAATGGTAACCTTACAGGTTGGTTTACCACTGGAAATTATAATCTAGAAAATCAAAAAGATATATTAGTTGATATGGGATTACTACTAGATGGGTCTTATCGAGAAAACTTAATGCCAGTAGGAATATACAATTATATTGAAAAATATATTAGAACATCGGGAAACGCACCAAATGGTTTATATTGTTATAATTTTGGAATTAATAGTTCTCCTTTTGATTTACAACCTTCTGGTGCTATTAATATGAGTGCATATCATACAATTGAACTAGAGTTTTCTACTATTGTCCCTTCCTTAGATCCTTTAGCACAATCTATAGTAATATGTGATCCTCAATCTGGTGAACCTGTAGGTATTAACAAACCAACATGGAGAATTTATGATTATAATTTTAACCTTGTTCTCTTTGAAGAAAGGTATAATATGGTTACATTTGTTGGTGGGAATTGCGGATTATCATACGCAACTTAAATATATTCATAATATAAAATATATAATATGAATAAGCAACAAATTATTTTAAAAAAAAGAATCAATAAATTACCTTATGAGTTAGTTAATATAATAATATCTTATACTTATACTTCTCAAAATCCAGAATTATTATTAGATATAAGAAGCTTTCATATAGATTATTCTCTGTTAGAAATCTTATATCATTACAATTATAACGAACGAATATTATTGAATGATATATTAATATTTTATAATTCAGACAATTTATCTATGTATCAACGTCTAGAAAGATTATATACTCTATCTAATAAATCATTAACTCATCTTATAGATTACGCATTTAATATTTCATCTAATAATATTGATGAAAGAATAATAAGAAAGAGAATTAGAATACTATGGGCAATATTATCCCCAGTTGAACGCACTCGATTTATAAATACTTTTTTTTTTGATACTTTCAATCAAGACATAGAAAACATGTTGGATATACAAAATAATATAATTGAAGATATAGACTAGTTTATGGGTATATCTTTTTATTTTTTGGTGGAAAGAAAATATACCCTAAACAGCAATAGACTTTAACTTTATTTTTTTTATGTTTTGTTTTTTTGGAGTTAATAATAATATTATTATCATCATCGTTATTATCATCATCGTTATTATCATCATCGTTATTATCATCGTTGTTATCATAATTACTTTCTGAATTTACATAAATAAGACTAGGACGACGTTTTTGATTAAAAGGTATTGAAGTTTCAATATTCATATATAAATGAAATATTTTAGTATTTAAGATTTTAAATTATTTAGTATTTTTAGTTAAATTATTTTAATTAAATAACATAATGATTAATGATATTATTAAATGCCCTAATTGTTTTGAATTTATTGTAATTGAAAAATTAAATTGTGGTATCTTCCGCCATGGTGTATTTATTCATTCAGGACAACAAGTTCATCCACATTTATCTAAAGAAGATTGTGAATATTTAATAGAATCTAATCAAATATATGGTTGTGGTAAACCATTTCAAATAACATATGTAAATAATGATTATATTATTAAAAAATGTGATTACATTTAATACAAATATTTTTAATACAAATATTTTTAATACAGATATTTTTTTTCATTTATATATTCTATATATATAAATGAGTACTTTAAGTTTGACTTTTGGTTCTACTCCCGGGTCAGTTACTTTACCTTTATCAGGTACATTTACAAGTTCAACTGATTGGGGTGATGGAATAACAAACGATAGTTTATCGCATACATATGAAGGTGCAGGGCCTTTTACTGCTGTTATCACTATTTCTACAGGATCGGTAAATACTTTTGGTGGTAGTTATAATTGGGCAGGATATAATAAACTTCTAAGTGTTTCCACAACGGATACTACTACATGGGGATTATGCAGTAGCACTACTACTAGCACTCTAACTAATATGAATTATATGTTTATCAATTCGGCTTTATTAACGTCTATACCCGATAATATTCCTGGATCAGTTGTAAATATGTTCCAAGCATTTAACGGAAGTGCATATAATGGCACACAGATATCATCCTGGAATACAAGTAATGTTACTAATATGAGTTATATGTTTTCTAATAATTCTACTTTTAATCAAGATATTTCCACATCATCTAAAACAATTAATGGTGTAACATATACAGCGTGGAATGTAAGTAATGTGGTAGATATGAGTCATATGTTTTATTCTGGCGGTAATTCAGTATTTAATCAGGATATATCATCTTGGGATGTAAGTAATGTTACTAATATGGAAAATATGTTTCAGAATAGTCCAACATTTAATAATGGTGATAGTGGTAATAATGGTGCGAATCCTTTAACATGGACTCCAAGTAATGTCACAAGTCTCTATGCTATGTTTTGGGATGCGACAGCATTTAACCAAAATATTGGATCCTGGAATGTAGGTAATTTAGCTAATATGACTTATATGTTTTATAATAATAATGGTTCATTATTTAATAATGGAAATAGTTCTTCTATTCAAAATTGGAATATTTGTAAAGCTACAAGTATAGCTTATACATTTTGGGGTTGTTCAAGCTTCAATCAGCCCTTAAAATATTGGTTTGCGAACACACTTGTTTCTGATATTAGTACACCTACAAGTGATGCTACTAACGGAACAATAACAGATTATATTCCCAGCACTAATAACTCAGGAACTGGTTGTGAATTAACAATAGTTGTAAGTGGTAATGTTGTAACAGAATTGTACGCAACATCACGTGGTTCTGGATATGTCGATGGGGATACACTAACAATAGCACGTGCTGATATTGGAGGTACAACAGATGTGGTCATTACATTAAATTCTAATTCAGTTGATGATAATGGAGGTGTAATTGGTTCAAAAGTTACTTCTTTGGATGGTGCATTTTATGGTGCTTCTTCTTTTAATCAGGATATATCATCATGGAACACATATGGCTTAGGAACACTTAGTAGCACATTTAATGGTGCTTCTTCTTTTAATCAGGATATATCATCATGGAACACATATGGCTTAAAAACACTTAATAGCACATTTTATGGTGCTTCTTCTTTTAATCAGGATATATCATCATGGAATGTTACTAACTTAACTAGTTTAACAAGTGCTTTTTATAATGCATCTGCTTTTAATAATGGAGGACAAGCATTAAATTGGAATCTTACTCTTACAGGCAGTTTGAGTTATACGTTTAATGGAGCTTCAGCATTTAACCAGGATATATCAGGATGGAGCGTGAATAATGTAACAAGTATGAATAGTACATTTAATGGAGCTTCAGCATTTAACCAGGATATATCAGAATGGAGCGTGAATAATGTAACAACTATGGACTCTTTGTTTAATAATGCGTCTACGTTTAACCAGGATATATCAAAATGGAGCGTGAGTAATGTAACAGATATGGACAATATCTTTAATGGAGCATCCGCATTTAATCAGGATATATCAGACTGGAATATATGGAAAATTACAAATATGACATCTATGTTTAGTGACGCTATAGCTTTTAATCAAGATCTAACTCATTGGAATCTATCAATAGCAACAACTATGATGAACCCTACTAATTTTAGTAATTGTAGACTAAAAAATATGTTTACTGGTACTACTGCATTGTATAATTCATATCAAAATACACTTGGGTTTTCAGGAAGTCCTAGCACAGCTTTTTTTAATCAGGGTATGAACTTTTACATTACTGTTAGCGCAAGTGATATTACAATAACACTACCTTTTGGAGGTATAGGAACATTATATGTAAACTGGGGAGATGGTTCTGCAAAAGAGACTTATTTATCTGGTGTTTCAGTTACTCATACATATAGTTCAGGTGGAGATTATCGTATATTAGCTTGGGGATCAGCAACTACGTTTGGAAAGGATACATCAACATGGGAATC
>Ga0206125_10000867_pt1 | contig 37692 bp, 34 predicted proteins | sample Helgoland_Spring_4_FD_148598 | JGI IMG/M metagenome (GOLD analysis project Ga0206125, IMG submission 148598) | Pelagic subsurface seawater microbial communities from Kabeltonne, Helgoland, North Sea - Helgoland_Spring_Bloom_20160331_1 | ecosystem: Environmental > Aquatic > Marine > Epipelagic ... | reverse complement strand
TGGTGCTGAGGATATCAAGGCTGATTTGTTGAGCCCGTATTTTAGACTTGTGGTTAAGTTGCTGGTGTTTGGTTTTTTCCTCTGGACGACGCCGAATGTAGTGCCCTCGTCTATTGGTATCCCAGGGGTTGATTATTTGCTCTCTTTTCCATTAATTGCCTGGGGTCTCTGTACTTTATTCTGTGTTGGCTTTATCAATGCCTTTAACATGGCCGATGGCGCCAACGGCCTGATCCCCGGTGTGGCAACCATCGCTTTTAGTGTTTTGTTTTTAGAGTATGGACGCCCGGCTGAGGGTGTACTGTTCTTTGTCTGCCTGATGTTTTTAATTTTTAATGTCGTGTCGGGTTGGTTCTTTCTAGGAGACATGGGGAGCTATGGCCTTGGCGCCGCGCTGGTATGTTATGGATTGCTGGGTGTGGCCGAGGGTGACTTTTCAGCGGGGTTTATGGCGTGCCTTTTGTCCTACCCCTGCGTTGACTTTGTGGTGAGTGTTGTCCGCCGACTGCGCAAAGGGCTGTCACCGCTTCAGGCTGACAATGGCCACCTGCATAACCGACTTTATGCCTTTTATGCCCAAAAATTTAAGTCTCGGGTTACGCCTAACTCGTTGACAGGGCTGACAATCAGTGGTGCCTCATCAGGTGTCTGCCTCATGATCTACGCTTTTGATTGGATCCCTGTTGAGAGCAACGCCTGGTTTGGTGTTTTTGGGCTGCAGTTTGCTGTGTATCTGATCACGCTGAGCCGACTAAGGTCCTCACAGATGATTGAGAGTGCGGCGATGAGTGGTGTGCCTGGTCAGTGATAAAGGCTCTTATCGAAGATCATCAAGATGAAATCATGGTTGTTGGTTTGCGAATGAGGTGGATTTGAAATGGATATCTCTAGCACTAAAGCGCTTTTTTTGGATAGAGATGGTGTTATAAATCACGATTATGGATATGTGAGTCAAAAAAAAGATTTTGACTTTATTGACGGGATTTTCCAGTTAGCTCGCTCTGCGACTGATAAAGGTTATCTCATCTGTGTTATTACTAATCAGGCGGGTATTGGAAGGGGTTACTATAGTGTCGAAGACTTTCAAAGTCTTACTGATTGGATGTGCGGCCAATTCAAGGAAAACAAGTCTGAGATAACGAAAGTTTACTACTCACCTTATCACCCTATTTATGGAATCGGCCAGTATAAGAAGGATGATTTCTCTAGAAAACCAAATCCTGGAATGTTGCTCCAAGCCCAAAGAGAGCTGGGTATTGATTTAAGTAAGTCAATTTTTATTGGAGATAAGTTAACTGATATGGACGCTGGAATTGCTGCTGGTATAGGTAAAAATATACTACTAACGGCTGATGATGAATTAGCCTGTAAGGAAAAAAACTATTTTTGCGTGCCAACTCTCAAACATTCAGAAATTTATTTTTAGAAAAGAGTTGTATATTTGAAAACTTTATTTGTTTTAGCGGGTGGTTTTGGCACGCGGTTGCGGTCTTTGGTGGCTGATGTTCCCAAGCCCCTAGCTCCAGTAGATGATAGACCTTTTATTGCACACTTAATCACTCATTGGGCTAAGCAGGGAGTGACCGATTTTGTGTTTTTATTGCACTATGAAGCGCATCAGATTGAGCTGGTTTTACAGCAACTTGCGGACGATCCAAAATTTTCAGATGTGCACTTTAGAACGGTTGTTGAGAACAAGCCGCTTGGAACTGGCGGTGCCATTTTAAACGCCATAGTGGATCTAGAGATGAAGGATAGCTTTCTGGTTGTGAATGCAGACACATGGTTAGGGTCGGGAATTGAAATTTTATCGCGATCCTTCCCCTGTTCTTTGGCTGCAGTAAAGGTGCCCAACACTCAGCGTTATGGATCTTTAAGTTTTAAAGGAGCAAAAATCAACCGCTTTGAGGAGAAGGCTAATTCCTCTGGTGCAGGCTATGTTAACTCTGGGCTGTATCATTTATTGCCAGAGATATTTAATGGCTTCGAAGGCGATGCTAAGTTTTCGTTGGAGGAAGATGTTTTTCCAGAGCTTGTATCTAGGCGAAAACTAAGCTTTGTTAAATTAGAATCTAGTTTCATAGATATTGGCATTCCAGAAGACTATCTTAAGTTTTGCAACTGGATTGAATTAGGACGAAGTCATGAACTTTAATGCTGACAAATACACTGTAAGTCAAAATGCTTCGATCAAGGAAGCTTTGGAAAAAATTGAACAGAATCACCTTGGGTTTATCTTTTCATGTGATGATCAGGGCAAGGTTTTAGGTCTTGCAACTGATGGAGACATTCGAAGATCCCTTATCAAGGGTACTTCTATTGATGAGTTAATATCTAATTGTACAAATGCTAATTTCATCTCGGCTGATAGCGCAACTCCGAGAGAAAAGTTAATTAAGCGGTTGGATGGTCATATACAATTTATACCGATTCTCGATGATCAGGGAAAACTGATTTCAATAATCTCAAAAGATTATTTGCCTTTGGATGACGAGAAATCGATTTATGTAAGGTCCAGAGCACCTGTGCGGATTAGCTTTGGTGGGGGAGGTTCGGACCTAACTCATTACTTTGAGAATAATGCGGGTGCGGTGATTAATACAGCAGTTTCAATCTATAGTCATGGCGTGATGCGGGTCAGAGATGACTCCAAAATTATAATTAAGTCGCTAGATTTAGATTCGACACTCACGGCTAATAATCTTAATGATGCGCTTTCTCAGAAAGGTCCATTCGGGTTGGTTCAATCATTGATGCATGTAGTTCAACCGAAATATGGCTTTGAATTGTGTCTTAATTCTGACTTTCCTGTTGGCTCAGGTTTGGGTGGTTCAGCAACGCTGTCAGCTGTAGTGTTAGGTTGTTTTAATATGCTCCGAAGAGATCAGTGGAATCAGCATGAGCTTGCAGAAATAGCTTTTCAGGCTGAACGCTTACATTTAGGCATTGCTGGAGGTTGGCAAGATCAATACGCGGCTGTGTTTGGCGGATTTAACTTTATTGAATTCGACGCTGACGAAAATATTATAAGTCCTATTAGATTACAATCAGACATTGTTCTAGAGTTAGAAGAATGCCTCGTTCTTTGTGATACAGGCATTGATCATCATTCTGGAAATATTCATGATGATCAAAAAGAAACTATGAGCTCTGATGCCGTTCAAAAATTGGTAGCGCAAAATGTTGAATTAACCTATTCGACTCGCAAGTATTTACTTCGAGGGGATCTGGTTAAGTTTGCCGAATGCCTTGATATGGCATGGCGACTGAAGCGCAACTTTAGCAGTATGATTTCCAATGATCACATTGATTCGATTTATGAGGGTGCATTGGAAAATGGTGCCCTAGGTGGTAAATTACTTGGAGCCGGAGGGGGTGGTTTTTTTATTTTTTACGTTCCTGCCTTTAACAGACATACCTTGATAGCTTATTTAAAATCTAAGGATCTAACGATTCAACCATTTCGTTTCGAGTCAGATGGTCTAAAAACATGGAAGTCTAGGGAATCTAAAAATAACTCTATTGGGAAATAGTAAATATTATGAAAATTTCAAATCATAATTTTGACGAAAATAAAGTATTTGTGATCGCTGAGATTGGCAACAACCATAACGGAAGTTACGAATTGGCGCTCGAGATGATAGATGCCGCAAACGAGGCAGGAGCAGACTGCGTCAAATTTCAGATGCGAAATATGTCTTCTGTGTACAGGAAGAAAAGTCTCGCCAAACAGGGTGAGGATCTGGGAACCGAATATGTTTTAGATCTTTTAGAACGGTTTCAGTTGTCCCAAGATGAGCACAAAAAAGTTGCTAAATACTGTGAAGATAAAGGGGTTCTGTACATGTGCACCCCTTGGGACTCAGATAGTATAAATATTCTTGAGGAGCTTGGTGTCCAAGCTTATAAAGTTGCCTCTGCAGACTTGACAAATTTACCGTTGATTGAAAACCTTATTTCGACCCGAAAGCCACTCATTTTGTCGACAGGAATGAGCTCTGTTCATGAAATAAAAATTACAACTAACTTCCTTAATTCAAGAGGAGCAGAGTTTGCTCTTTTACACTGTAATAGCACTTACCCTGCACCATTCCATGATATCAATCTTAACTGGATTAAAAACCTTAGAGATATTCATCCATTAATTGGCTATTCTGGTCATGAAAGAGGGATTGCCGTAACACTAGCCGCCGTTGGACTTGGTGCTAAAATTGTGGAGAGACACTTTACATTTGATAGAAGTATGGAAGGACCCGATCATGCTGCTAGTCTAGAAGCGAGTGAGTTTAAAGCGCTTGTCACAGGTATCCGAGAGATCGAAGAGGCCCTAGGTGATGGGCTCGAGAGAACCATCTCGCAGGGTGAAATGATAAATCGTGAAAATTTGGCTAAAAGCGTAGTCGCATCGACAGACCTGGTTAAAGGGACAGTTATTGGGCCCCAACATTTAAAAGTCCTTAGCCCCGGCCAGGGCTTATCCGCTCAAAATTATGAGCAGCTCTTGGGTCGGACAGTTCAGCGTGATATGTTGGAAGAAGAATACTTTTACCTTTCAGATCTGCAAGACGCAAGAGTTGAGCCCAAGATCTATGAGTTCAACCGGCCGTGGGGTGTGCCAGTTCGTTATCATGATTTTGCCGAATATAATGCCAAGATCAGTCCTGATATTTTTGAGTTCCATCTTTCTTATTCAGACCTAGATCTTAATATCGATGAGTTCCTCAGTGGAGAATACGAATGTGGCTTTGTTGTTCATGCACCCGAACTCTTTTCTGGAAGCCGTTTGATGGATTTGGCGTCTCCTGATGAAGAATATCGTCAATATTCAATCCGGGAGACACAGCGAGTTATCGATATTACTCGCGCCTTGAAAAAATATTTTCCAGGTACCAAGCGACCAATGATTGTTGCGAATATTGGTGGTTTTACAATGGATGAATTACTGCCAAGCCATCAATTAGATAGTTACTATGAGCGGTTTGCAGATAGCCTGTCCCTGCTGGACATGGAAGGCGTTGAACTGATTCCTCAAACGATGGCACCGTTCCCATGGCATTTTGGTGGTCAGCGGTACCAGAATTTATTCGTCCACGCAGATGAATGTAGACATTGGTGTGAGAAGCTTAATCTGCGAATGTGCTTTGATATCTCTCACTCTCGATTGATGAGCAATCACTTCGGCGTCGATTTTTATGATTTCGCCGAGAAAATAGCACCGATTACTGGGCATTTGCACCTTGGAGATGCGTCAGGGGTAAATGGGGAAGGCCTCCAGATAGGTGAGGGTGACATAGATTTCGAGAGATTGGCTGGTGTTTTAGATAAGCATTGCCCTGAAGCGTCTTTTATCCCAGAGATTTGGCAGGGACATAAAAATGGGGGCGAAGGCTTTTGGATTGCTCTCGAGCACTTAGAAAATATAATATGAGGGACAAATAATGACAATGGAAAGTGTAAAGTTAGAGATCCAAGCATCTATTGATGCTAAAACTGCCTTGCTGGCTGACAACGCTCTTATGGAGCAAGTATTCGAATTAGCGGAGCAATGTACGGCTACTTTAAGGGCGGGTGGCAAGATCATCTTTTGTGGCAACGGAGGGAGTTTTGCGGATGCTCAGCATCTATCAGCAGAGTTTACGTCTAGATTTCTATTTGATCGTCCGGGTTTACCTTCACTTGCTTTGGGGACGAATAGTTCTGCAATGACTGCCATTGGCAATGATTACGGCTATGAGAATGTATTTGCCAGAGAAATTGAGGCAATCGCAACATCCGCTGACATGTTAATAGCTATTACTACCAGTGGTAACAGTGCCAATATTCTAAAAGCGCTAGAAGCCGCAAAGAATAATAATATCTCTACCGTGGTTTTTTCTGGCGCTGGAAGAGGTAAGCTTTCTAAGGATGTTCAAGTATTGCACATACCCTCTTTGGATACTGCACGAATTCAAGAATGTCATATTCTTATAGGCCACATTATATGTGGGCTTGTGGAAGCCGAAATGTTTTCTGCGTTGAGACCTTAAATATGGGTGATTGCGTAGCTATAATACCGGCCAGAGGTGGTTCAAAGGGGATACTAGGGAAAAATCTACTAATGGTATCAGGGAAACCTCTTGTCGCTTGGTCAATTGAGCATGCTCTTGGTAGCTCAAAAATAGATTCAGTTTGGGTAACTTCCGATAGCGATGAGATCTTAGCTGTAGCAAAGTCCTTCGGTGCTAATGGTATTTTAAGGCCTCCGAGTATTTCTGGAGATAAGTCGACTTCTGAGGAAGCGTGGATTCACGCTGTCAAGGAAATTCAAAAACATAGTGAGATTGATTTGGTTGTTTGTATGCAACCTACTTCCCCTATTCGCGGCAAGAATGATTTAGATGAGGCTGTGGCGATGTTTTCTAGTGGAAAATTTGATTCCATACTATCTGTTACAAAGATAGAGGATCATTTTGAATGGTGTTTGACATCTGAGGGTGCTAAATCCGTAAATTATGATTTCAAAGAGCGTAAACGTCGCCAAGATATAGAAGAAAAATATCTTGAAAATGGATCGTTCTATCTTATTTCACCAGCACTTTTAATAGCAGATAATAATCGCCTTGGTGGCAGGGTAGGTCTCTATGAGCAAGAAAAATTTAAGATGTATCAAATTGACAATATTGAAGATGTAGCGCTGTGTGAAGCAATACTGAATGGATATGGGTTCAATGAAAGATAGTTATCTTGATAATATGTTTTCGCTGAAGGGGAAGGTTTGTCTTGTAACCGGGGCGTCCAGAGGCATAGGTTTTGGTATTGCTGAGGCTTTTCATCATGCTGGCGCTGAAGTGTTTGGTGTGGGAAGGACGTCAGCTAAAAATGTATCGTCTAAATGGAATTACATTACTTGTGACGTCACAAATAGTGAGGCGATGTTGGCCTTGTTGAAAAAAATTAGCGAAGACGGGCATAAGTTAAATGTGTTAGTTAATGCTGCCGGTATAACAAATCCTAGTAAAGCTGAAGACACTCTTATCAAATTTAAAAAGACACTAGATGTAAACCTTGTTGCAGTCTATGAAATATGTTCGTCAGCTATCCCTTATCTGAAGGGTTCAGATGGGGGATCTATCATCAATATTACTAGTATAGGCTCAAAAATGGGATTTCCCGGAAATCCAGGTTATGTGGCCTCTAAAGGTGGCCTGAGAATGTTGACTAAAGCATTGGCTCATGACTTAGGCGCTGACAATATTAGGGTAAATAATCTCGCACCAGGATATATTAAAACGGATATGACAAAGCTGAGCTATGAAAATAAAGAGATGAATCTTGCGCGCAGAGAGAGGACGTTGTTGGATCGATGGGGTGCTATAGATGATATTGTTGGCGCGGCAATTTATTTAGCCTCTGATGCATCATCGTACGTCACTGGTTCAGATATTTTTGTGGATGGCGGCTGGACTGCGAAGGGGTTGTAGATGAAAAGTATTGGGTTTATGCAAGGTCGGCTCTCTGACGTTATTGGTGGAGTGATACAAGAATTCCCGTGGAAATCTTGGAGAGAAGAGTTCGTAATAGCGAATGAGATTGGTATTCATACCATGGAGTGGACTCTTGATCAAAAAGACCTTTATCTTAATCCTTTGATGACTGAGAAAGGACGGGAAGAAATTTTCCGGCTGAGTCGACAGTGGTCTATTTCTATTCCATCGCTTACTGGGGACTGTTTTATGCAGCACCCATTTTGGAAGTCCGAAGGGAAAAAACAGGAAAAATTGGTTGTTGATTTCGAAAACATTGTACAGGCATGCGGCGCACTCAAGATTGGAATTATTGTAATTCCATTAGTTGATAACGGAAGTTTAGAAAATTTGGAGCAAGAAAATGCGTTGACCCATATTTTAGAAAAATACACGCCTCTACTCAAAAAGTTAAACCTTAGGATTGCCTTTGAAAGTGATTTTTCACCTGAAGAATTAAGTAGATTTGTAGATCGCCTTGAAACTAATGTCTTCGGTATTAATTATGATATTGGGAACAGTGCTGGACTTGGTTTTACACCAGATAATGAGTTTCATTGTTATGGCCAAAGAGTAATTAATGTGCACGTTAAAGATAGGCCTTTAGGAATGACCACCGTCCCATTGGGTTCAGGTGATGCCGACTTCGAGAGTGTTTTTAAACACTTAGCATTTCATGACTACAAAGGTAATTATATTTTACAGACTGCAAGAGATAGTAAGGGTCAGCATGCAAAGGTTTTAACTGAATACTTGTTGCAAACAAAATCTTGGATACAAAAAAATGAATCTTAATTTGGCTGGTAAAAGAGTCCTTGTTACAGGCTCTTCTGATGGGATCGGATTTCACATTGCAAACGCGTTCCTTCTCGAGGGTTGTACCGTGGCGTTTAATGCTCGAACAACTAAAAAGGTTGATTTTTCTGAGATTAAGAATGCTTATTTTATTATGGGAGACGTTTCATCTGATGTTGGAGCTGCGAAGGTTGTGCAGAAAGCAACTAAAACAATGAAAGGCTTGGATTTAGTGATATGCAATGTTGGAAGCGGACAATCGGTCCCTCCGGGGCAAGAAACATCCAAAGATTGGAGTGATTCTCTCGATAAAAACTTCTATAGTACAGTGAATATCGTGCAAGCCGCTCGACCATATCTGAGGGATAGTAAAGGGGCAATAGTATGTATCTCATCAATATGTAGTCTGGAAACGATACCTAATGCACCTATTACGTATTCTGTTGCTAAGGCCGCACTCAATACATATGTTAAGGGGATGTCACGCCCTCTAGGTAACGAAGGCATAAGAATATGTGCTGTTGCTCCTGGCAATATAATGTTTGATGGTTCGGTTTGGGATAGAAAATTGAGAAGTAATCCGGAAGCTGTCGAGTTAATGCTTCAAAGTGAGGTTCCTCTCAAGACATTGGGTACTCCAACCGATATCTCCAATATAGTTTTATTCCTTAGCTCAAGCCTATCAAATAATATAACTGGGTCAGTATGGGTCTCTGATGGCGGCCAAACCAGATCAATCTGAGGAAACAAGGCATCTCAATGAACAAAAAATACGATTTAACAGGCAGTACGGCGTTGATAACGGGTGCATCCGGACTTTTAGGTGGACAACATGCGAGGGCAATACTGCAGCATGGTGGAACAGTTGTGTTGACAGATATTGATGAAGAAGGTTTGATAACGCAAAAAAAAACGCTGGGAGAACACTTCGACCCTCGCATGGTTGAGGTGTGTTGGATGGATGTCACTGATGAGTCTAGCATTGAACTTGTATTGCAACAGCTCAATGAGAAGGGGATCCATATATCAATTCTGATTAATAACGCAGCTATTGACCCCAAGGTAAGCTCTTATGATTCGCTTACAGAGACCTCTCGGTTAGAGAATTTTTCTTCTGATCAGTGGAATTTAGAAATAGCGGTTGGTTTAACTGGAGTATTTCTGTGCAGCAAGATTTTCGGAACAGCGATGGCAACAAGCACAACCTCGGGCGTCATATTAAATATATCATCAGACTTATCTGTAATTTCTCCAGATCAAAGACTTTATTCAAAAGCAGATCTTGAGTCATCCGACCAGCCGGTTAAGCCGATAACTTATTCCGCAATTAAAGCAGGTATAGTTGGATTAACTCGCTATCTTGCCACCTACTGGTCAGAGCAAAATGTTCGATGTAACTCTCTTTCTCCAGGTGGAGTAGAGAATGGTCAAGGAGTAGATTTCACTAGTCAGCTGATTTCTCGTATTCCGATGGGGCGTATGGCCAAGTTAGATGAATATCAGGGCGCAATTCAATTCCTATGTTCTGATGCATCAGAGTATATGACTGGCCAAAATATAGTTATGGATGGTGGTAGAACTGTTTGGTGAGTTGGTATACTTAGCGCAACGTCGAATTAGAGCTTTGCATTTGAAGCGCCTTCCGATTAAGAGATATTTGGCTTTATCAAATCGAAGATTTTAATGAGTCTGTGTTGGAAAATGGTCAGTTATGGGCCTTATGACTGTAAGAGACATAACTGAATACGACTTGTAGATTAATAGCACTGATGATGTAAGAAGCATCGCTGAGTAGAAAATTTCGTCAAAAATCTCCTGCGATATTTAAGAAAACCAATTGATCGATCATGTTTTCCCTAAGTTGCTTGGTAAATTGGAGCCTGTTTTTTACTATGATTATTTAGTTGAAACCTCCGCAGTTTTTTAATTTAAAGTAAAAATGATAAGGATATTTTTCTCGCAATGACTAACTTACTTAACGAAACTCTAGCATCCCTAGAATTTTCATTAAAGGATAGAGATGATTTTTTTTTGACGACAAGTTTTGGATATCAATCTGCGCTCCTGTTTTTTTTGTTCTCAGAAATTGCTTACGTACCTAAATGCCTTTTTGTTAAATCAAAATTATCAGGAGGGGGAATTGAAAAACAAATGGATTATGTGAACGGCAAATTTCAGATTGATCTGCATGTGGTTGATAGAGACGATTGGCTGGAAAAACAGCTGTGTGGAAGGGAATTTTTGGATCTTGATGCAACCCAAAGAAAACAATTTTGCCGCTCTGTAAAGCGAGATCCACTTTTGGAGTTTATCAAATTACATTCGCTGAAAGTTTGGGTATCAGGGATAAGGAAAGATCAAACTGAGTCAAGAGGAAAAATTAAGTTTATGGAAGTTACAGACTTAGGTGTCATTAAACTATCTCCTCTTTATGATTGGTCAAAATCAGAAGTTGAAGATTTAATGAAAAGTAATAATTTACAATGTAACCTGGATTATTTTGACTTCTGTAAGTTAAATGCTACTAAAGAGTGTGGCCTTCACGATTGAGGTACTGCAGTTAAAATAATCACCCTTTAAATTAAGATTTTATCAATAGTTTAGTTAGAGAGGGTGTCGAATTAATCCTATTTTTTTCGATAACCTGCTTTGTTTCTAAGGCCAATTTTTACAGTTCATAATTTGATAAATTTAAGCTTATCCTAAAATAGGAGTTCCCAAGATAATGTTTAATAACAAAGTTGTTCTTATTACCGGCGTATGCGGGACGGTAGGAGTTGAGATATTTAAAAATTTACTCACCAGGGAAAAAGACTCACCGAAAATGGTAGTTGGGATTGACAATAATGAATCGGAATTATTTTTCTTAGACCAATTGCACCAGAATAACGAAAAAGCAAAGTTGTTGATGGTGGATATAACAAGCGAGAAGCAAGTTAGCCGCGTTATGAATGGAGTTGATATTGTCTTGCATGGAGCAGCTTTTAAGCACGTAATATTGTGCGAAAAGATGCCATCTTCCGCAGTCAAAAATAATATTCTGGGGCTGCAGAATTTAATTTTTTGTGCTCAACAAGAAAATATTGAGCGTTTTGTATTTATGAGTTCAGATAAAGCGGTAAATCCTACCAATGTAATGGGGACTACTAAGCTGTTAGGAGAACGACTGGTTACTGCAGGTAATGAAGATACAGGTAATACAATTTTTTCGTCTACTCGATTTGGGAACATCCTGGGTTCAAATGGATCAGTGCTTCAAATTTTCTCGAGACAAATAGCCAATTGTGAACCGCTGACACTCACTAGCACTGAGATGACAAGATTTGTTATGACTGTTGAAGATGCGGCTAGACTGGTTGTTGATTCCGTATCAATAGCTCAACCTGGTGATGTTTTGATAACTAAAATGCCAATTATGAGGATCGAGGACATTGCAGCTGCATGTATTGCTAAAATAGCAACAGATAAACATGCTAAATATCCCGTTAAAATTATTGGTGCTAAACCTGGTGAGAAACTATATGAAGAGTTAATGAGTGATGAAGAAACAAAAAGAGCATTAGAGTTGAAAGATTATTTTGTGGTGAAGTCCGTATTTGCATACCAATCGAAAGAGCAGACTATTGGCGAATATGAAGTAATTAATGGTGAGGTAACAAGGCCGTATAATTCTAGTGTCGAAGTCGCTATGAATAAAGACTCGGTTTATAAATATTTAATTGATAAAGAATTGATTTAGGACATACTATGAAAAACGTACAAATTTGGGGTGGTGATGGCTATCTCGGCTGGCCGACGGCGATGTATCTTTCGAAACGAGGTTATGACGTTACTGTAATTGACAATTATCTGAGGAGAAACCTATGTTCTGAAATTGGTACTCCCATTTTATATGATGTTCCGGATCTTGTCGAAAGAGCAAAAATTTGGCACGAAACTACTGGGCTGAGCATCAAAGTGGTCCTAGCAGATTTGAGTGACATACCTCAAGCCAGATCTTTATTCAACGGAGCGATCTCATATAACTATAATCCTGAAAATGATTCTTTCAAAAAACCAGACACTGTCGTTCATTATGCGGAACAACCATCAGCCCCTTATTCACTTTCAAGTCATGAGGCAGCTTCAAAAACTCTGATTAACAATTTGGCTGTGACAAACAATCTTATGTTTGCAGTTAAAGAGTTTAGTCCGTCTACTCATATTATTAAGCTTGGAACCATGGGTGAATATGGTACTCCAAATATTGATATTGAGGAAGGTTGGTTGGATGTTTGTCATAAAGGTAGAGAGCAAAAGTTCTTATTTCCTCGACAAGGGGGTTCGATTTATCATACTACTAAGGTGATGGACACCGATTTGCTTTGGTTTGGTGTTCGCATATGGAATCTAAAGGTTACTGATTTAATGCAAGGGCCTGTTTATGGAATAGAGACTGCAGAATCTAATCTTGATTCCCGCTTGAAAACAATTTTTAATTATGATGAGGTTTTCGGCACTGTGGTGAATCGTTTTGCTACGCAGGCTGTGATCGGATATCCGCTGACGGTTTATGGCAAAGGTGGGCAGACCAGAGGATATCTGAACATTAATGATACTCTTCAATGTATTGAAAAGTCGGTAAAAACGCCTGCGGAACCTGGAGAATTAAGAATTTTTAATCAAATTATGGAGACATTTTCGGTTAATGAAATAGCTGAAATAGTAAAAAAAGCTGGGGATGAACTTGGCTTAAATGTAGAAATAAAGTCTATCGATAATCCCAGGAAAGAAGCTGAAAATCATTACTACAATCCAACTTATCAAGGTTTGCAAGACCTAGGTGTTAAACCGCATTACTTGACACATGATGTAATGCTCAAACTACTATCTGATCTTATCCAATATAGGGAAAATATCCGTCCTGACATAATCTATAAAGGGGTCAAATGGTAGTCACTAATTTTTTGATGTATCGATCCTATTTTTGTGTCGTTACAAGTGTGTAATCAGTAGTCTTTTAGTAATAATTATCTAAAGTTTAATGCTGTAGCGATTTGCGTCATTTGTGGCAATTGTTATGAGTGTGATAGATCCATCTCGTTTTGGTAAGGAATTTTTATGAGTATAACTGCTGAACCAGCGTCCATATCGAACAATGCAGGCAAGCCAGAAATTCAACTTTTTAAGACAGATAAAGAGGGTACTACAACGCAAGTAAATTTGCTCTGGACGGATTTCGCTGCAAAAACCTTTGATAGTAATCATATTTCAGTTCCTGAACTCGTTGAGAAGAATTCTAAAAAATTAAAGGAGAATTATTTAAACTTTATCTATCAAATGGGAATAGAGGATTCTAATTATCGATCGATGCGCGAGCTTTTGGCCCTCAATAAAAAGTTAAGTTTTTGGTGGATGACGCCTTTATCTGAAAAAAATACTATTCAACAGCAAAAGAATCCTTCTACTCATATTTATGAAACGATTAAAATTCAAGCATTTAAAGAATGGATGCAAGATAAAGATTTTGGACGAGCCAACATCAAAAATATCCCTCAGCCTTCGGCTAAAATCCTCAAGAAATTAATGATAAATCATGAAATAGATGTGCACATGGACTTTTTATCAGCTAGAAAGGAGATTATTTCTTGGATAAAGTCTTCAATGGTTTTCAATTTTGGTAAGGCTATTTTACATTTAACGTATTTCATATGGTCACGAAGAGCGCTTAAAGGTATTGGGTTAACAGACTGGTTTAATGCAAAAAATGGAACGGTTTGTGTCTCATATTCAGCTAATACCCACGAAGATATGTATATCCAGAAAAGATTTAGGAGTAAGTATTGGGGTGATTTACCTGAATTAATTAGTTCTAATGATGATTTGATGTTTTTACATATATTTGCCCCTGATCATTTGATGTCCACTCCCAAGAGTGCTGCAGCCTTTTTCAATGGACTCAATAATTCTGAAAGTAATATAGTTCACGTTACCTTGGACTCTTTTTTAAGTATATCTGTGGTTTTTAAATCCTTAAAAAAATGGATAAAAATATTTACGCTGAGCGGTGAAGCCTCCAGAAAGTTAAAAGGTACCATGGGAATATTATGGCCTCTATATCGTTATGATTTCCAAAGATCTTTTTTTGGGTGGCATGGTCTGAGGATGCAGTTGATGCATTCGTGTTTCCAAAAAGCATTTTTGGGGTTAGCTGAGCAGTCAAAAGGGCTTTTTTTGCAAGAAAATCAGCCGTGGGAATTCGGATTTATTTCAGCATGGAAAGAAGCGGGTCATGGGACTCTTATAGGTTCAGTTCATAGCTGTGTAGCTCCGTGGAATCTCAGGATGGCGATTGATAAAAGAAGCGTTTTAGATGAATTCCCCATGCCCGTGCCTGATATTACCGTGGTCAATAGTGATGACTCAAATAGATTGCTGGCCCAGAATCATTATCCTGGAAAAGTTTTGGTAGGAGAAGCATTGCGTTACCAATACACCCAACTTCCAACAGATAACTTTCATCGATCATCGGTATCTGCTGGTTCTAGAATTAAAATTCTCATTATCGGAGATTTTACAAGGAGTAATACCGAGAGAATGCTGGATATGTTTAGGTTAAATCATAAGGATCTTTCGGATGGTTTTTCTTTGACAATTAAATTACACCCCACGTGTAGAATGCCGATTGAAGGGCTTGAACATTACGAATATATTGTCTCGGAAAATGCGCTTCCGGAATTACTTGCATCCTCTGATCTGGCATTTACAAGTAATTCAACCACTGGAGCTCTCGAGGCCTATTGTTTTGGGATTCCTCTTATCTGTATGTTACCTGATAATTATTTCAATTTGAGTAACCTGGCGCTGAATGATGCGGTTTCTTTTGTTGCGACTCCAAATGAATTCCGAAAAGCATTGATAGCCCTAGAAGATTCAGATATCAATCACAGAAGGGTTAAACGAGACTATTTTTGTTTAGACAAAAATCTTTCCCGGTGGCGCAATATCTTAGGCTATGAATAATTTTTCTTGAGAGACGAAATACTAACTTTATTGGCTCGCTTTCAGTGTTATTTTTAGTACCTAGAAAAGTTAAGTTTTGCTCTCTACCTAATTAATAAAATTTAAGAGATGGTTCATGTAGTTATGGGTAAAAAAATGAGAAAGGTGCTTTCTCCAGTAAGAATTAGCTCAATACAACCTGACCTAGAAGTTATCTATTTGGGAATTTGGGCTCTTCCTGAGGGTGATGTTTTGAAATTAATGGAGGGAACTAAAGAGGTAATACCTTATCACTATGACGATGTATGTCTCCTGGAGTCTGATTTTTATAAAGGTAAGCGGCTATGTGATTTTTTTTCCCGTGAGTTGGCAGATGCTTTGAATGCGGTAAACAATGTTCAAATAACTGACAAAGAGTGGCATGTTTATACGGGGCGTTGGTTGGAAAATTTCATACATATTTATCTCGATCGTTATAGAAGTATCAAGTTTTCATCAGAAAATTATGCAATTGATTCATGCTACTGTGCAAAAGGGGAAATTATTCCCTCGCAGACTGATTTTGATTTTCAATTAAGAATCTCACAAGATGATAAATATAATCTACAAATATATACAAAAATTCTTAATTCCATGAACTTGACATGGATGCCAATTTATCTCGATCCAATTTCTTCGGTTTCACGACCTCAACGCTCTAAGTTGGTAGTTGCGATTAAATCTATCATACAAAAATGTTTTAATTTTATTTTACCCAAAGCTGAAGTACTTTTTGATGTATCTTATTTTAAAAAAATGGATATCCTTAAATTGATGCTACATTCATGGTTTAAGTTTCGTCCTCTACTAAGTTTTCCTGATCCATCGTTACTCGGTAGTAAACTCTCCAAAAATGTGGATCATAAGGGTAGGCAATTGATTTCAAATCATCTAAAAAATAAGGTAGAGAGCGAGATTGGGAGCGAGAGTGAGCGGCAATTTCTCAATACTCTTTGTGAAGCAATAAGCGAAAATATTCCTGCCAGTTGTGTCGAAAATTTCGAATTCATTAATCTATCAATTAAGGACTATCCTCTTCCAAAAAAATCCCTTTATACCTCCAACCTTCTATACTCCAATGACGCCTTTAGATTACTTTGTTCGAAAGCTACTGTCTCCGGGAAGAGGCTTGTGATAGGACAACATGGGGGGCATTACGGCATGTTTAAATGGAGTCCTTGGCAAAATTATGAGCTTAGTATTGCGGACCTGTATATTTCCTTCGGTTGGGAGGTCCCGCATAAAAATATTGCACCACTATCTCATCCTTTGTTTCAAAACAACAAAAAAAGTGCTCCTTCTAGTGGGGAAATAGTATTCCTCGCAAACTGTTTTAAGAGGTTCTTTTATGTAAATTGGAGCAATCCAGTTCCCGGGAAAAGCACGATTGAATATTTGAGATCTCGATCTTCTTTTGTACAGTTTTTGGCTACTGATTTAAGACAAAAATTGATGATGCGGCTTCACCCCTCTGATGATATCTGGTTTGATAAAGACAGATTGCTATCTGAGTATCCCAATCTAAAATTCGATGATCATAAGTTATCCTTTCGGGATTTATTGGAAAAGGCGGAGATAGTTGTTGTTGATAATAATCATACAACTTATCTTCAAAGTCTCAGCATGGGTAAGCCGACAATAATATTTTGGAACAGTGAATACTGGCCTTTAAGTTCTCTTGCTGAACCCATATTTGCGGAACTTAAAAAGTATGATGTTTTTCATACTGATGCTAGATCAGCAGCTAATTTTTTAAATAGGTTATATGCTCAGGGTGAAAATGGCATCGTCGACTGGTGGGAGAGTCAACAGGTTCAATCGGTAGTTAATAAATTTATAAGAATGTTTGCTAGAAATAATTCGACATGGGTGGAGGATTATATCGATCGAATCAGCTCATTAAGCCCAAAGGATTCGATCAGTGAATCCTCTATTTTTTGATGAGTATTCCTAACATCAAAAAGTTTATGGTTGCTCAGCGAGTTTCCCATCGTTACTCTGTGAGCGTAGCAACTACGGGTTTAAGGGGGGTGGCTAATCTGCTTGCAGCAGCTCTTTTGGCCAGATGGTTGGGTCCTGAGTCATATGGTGTGATGGCTTATTTAGTCGCAATCCTTATTGCTCTCAGAAATCTTATTGACTTTAGTGTAACTTCTGCATTTTTCACATTCATATCTAAACAAGAGTTTAGTCTGCGCTTCTTTGTGAGGTATTGGACTTGGATTTTGACTCAATTTGCTGTCTGTTTTGTTGCGCTCTCTGTTGTGATTCCTGACAAACTCCTTCACATTTTGATGCCAGAAATAGATCGAACCTTACTTTTGATTGCAATGACGGCAGTTTTTTTCCATTCTCAAGTTTGGCAGAATATTAGCAACATGGCTGAGGCAAGGCGTCTCACCATATTATCTCAAACAATCAATACTATGGTAGTCATTTTGCATCTGCTGGTTTTGTATGTTCTTTGGCTTACGGACGCTCTTATTTTGCATTGGATATTCTTAGCTATGTGTTTTGAGTGGGCCATTGCATCGGTTCTTCTAACATTCGTCTTAAAACACAAAAGAAAGCAAGACTCTCATCTGATTTATCAAGATTATGACAATTTTCGAGATCAAGTCTCCAAATTTTGGACTTATTGCGCCCCCTACATACCCTACACTATAATTGGTCCGATATGCGTGTTTCTAGATCGTTGGTTTCTTCAAACTTGGTCGGGGCCTGAGCAGCAGGCTAATTTTGCGGTAGCTCAGCAGTTGTCACTAATAAGCTTGTTATTAACTACATCTTTATTAAAGATTTTTTGGAAGGAGGTGGCTGAGCTACATCACAATCAAGATTATTCAAAACTTAAATCATTTTACGATGCAACGATTAGACGTTTGTATTTTGTTGGATGTTGTTTCTTTTGCCTTGTAATTCCTTGGTCAACAGAGATTTTATTGTTATTTTTTGGAGAAAAGTACTTGAGTGGAGTATTAGTATTTGCGGTGATGCTTTTCTATCCTGTGCATCAGTCTTTGGGCCAAATAATGATAACGGTGCTTCATGCAACGGAAAAGTCGAAGCTACAAGTATCGCTTGGAATATTTTTCATGGTATCAGGACTATTTTTTGCCTATTTTGTTATTGCACCAAAATCAAACTCTGTGCCAGGTTTGAATCTTGGTGCATTGGGGCTCGCATTAAAGCTTGTTATCATACAATTACTTCAGATTAATATAATGGGATGGTTTCTCTGTCGAAGCCTGAATTGGAAGTTTGATTGGTTTTATCAGATAGCCTACCTGCCGATACTCGTACTACTAGCATTTTTTACTAAGTATGTGTTTTTTCAGCTAATTGGATTTTCTTTGATTATTTCAATGATATTATCAGGTCTTGTTTTCTCTATATTGGTTCTTTTGATAGCTTTTAGCTTCCCAAACATAATTGCGAGCACTCGCAAAGATCTGAAACGTTTTGTAAATTTAGCGTAAACTTTCCTGCCAAAAATCTAATCTGTGTAAGATATAGTTTCATGAAATTGAACTTATAATCGCTTGGATTATTGCTCTAAGATTCGGATCTAGGCGTAAACATTAATTAAAATCCAGTCACATTAGAATATGAGAGATTGCCCTTATGGAAAAAATTCGGTTATCTAAATCTTGTCTGTCAAACAAAGAGATTTCTGCTGTAAATGCGGTCATGCGAAATGAATTCTTAGGAATGGGGACTCAAGTTAAAGAGTTTGAGATTTTGCTAAAAGATTATCTCGAAACCGATATGCATGTTGTATGTGTAAATACAGGTACTTCAGCTTTATTACTGGCGCTCTCATCTATCGGTATTAAGCCTGGTGATGAGGTCTTAGTACCGTCTCTGACTTATGTCGCGAGTTTTCAGGCTATTTCGGCACTTGGTGCGATACCTATTGCATGTGATATTCAGAGTGACTCATTATTTCTTGATGTGAATGATGCTGAATCCAGAATAACCGAGCGCACTAAAGCAATAATGCCCGTTCATTACGCTGGGAGTTCTGAGGGCATATCGGACGTATATGAAATGTCCAATAAATATGGATTCCATGTCATTGAAGATGCAGCACACTCTTTTGGAGGAGATGGGATAGGCCAGTCAGGTGATGTGATTTGCTTCAGTTTTGATGGAATCAAAAATATTACATCTGCTGAAGGTGGCGCAATTCTCACTAATGACGAAGTTTTAGCACGAAGGCTCAGAGACGAGAGACTTCTGGGTGTAATCGGAGATTCTAAAAAGAGATTTTCTGGGAAAAGAAGTTGGGAATTCGATGTTGAGCACCAAGGTTACAGGTTTCATATGAGCAATATAAATGCTGCTATCGGTATAGAGCAATTGAAAAGGTTGCCCAAATTCTCTGAAAAAAGAAGGAGAATAGCAAAGGTTTACTTAGATGAGCTGAGCAGCATACCCGGAATCTCGTTCCCAAGCTTTAATTTTGATGCCATCGTGCCCCATATATTTGTAATTAAGGCTCATTACCGAGACGAGCTGAGACATTACTTAGCGAGTGAAAATATTGAAACGGGAGTTCACTACAGGCCAAATCATCTTTTAACTAAATACCGTTGTGACTATGATTTAGTTAATACTGAAAAAGCATACACCCAAATCATTAGCTTGCCATGTCACCCTGATTTGAGCGAGACCGACTTGGGATACGTTACAAGTAAAATTAAATATTTTTACATGAAAAACCTTTTTCTTAAATAAAGGTTGGAATTAGGAGCAAGTGAATGTTGGTTTCAGTAATTATGAATGGTCACAATGCGGCAGAATATGTTGAGTCAGCAATCAAGTCTGTTTTAAGCCAAACATATGATGATTTGGAATTAATATTTTATGATAATTTTTCATGTGATGATACTCCGAGCATCGTTGGTTCATTTAAAGACAAGCGAGTAAAGTATTACAAGAGTGAACGTTTCCTATCTCTTGGGGAGGCAAGAAACAATGCGATAGCTCATAGCACTGGGGAACTCATAGCGTTCCTCGATACTGATGATTTGTGGCTTCCAACTAAGTTAGAACTTCAAGTACCTATTTTTAGTGATCCTAATATTGGTATCGTCATATCTGATACTATCTTTTTTAACAGTGATCGAGATGTGAGGCAGCCTTTCCGATTCAGTAAGCCTCCAACAGGAAAAGTATTTAGGGCTTTAATTAAGAATTATTTTATATCTCTCGAGACTGCTGTTGTAAGGAAATCGGCGTTGGCTTCGCTTGATCATATGTTTGATACGAGATTTCAGGTCATTGAAGAGTATGATTTATTTGTCCGCTTGAGTTATTTTTGGGAGTTAGGTTATGTGGATGAAGTGCTTGGAAAATGGCGGATGCATCCGGAAAGTTGGACCTGGAGCAAGGGAGATTTATTTTTGGAGGAACGAATTATATTTGTTGATAAGTTGAAAAATTCCATTCCTAATTTTAATCAGTCTAATTATCCAAGTGAAATTAGAAGCCTTCAGCGAGCATTAGACTGGGATATGGCAAGAAAATATTGGAAATCTCGAGATAAAAAAAATTGCAGGAAATTGTTGTCAAAGTATAAATATGATTCTACGAAATGGTTCGCAGCCTACTTACTATCGTTTCTTCCATTTACCATCTTTCAGTACATTCTTAAAAAATTTGGGAGAATAGCCGCTTGAAGAAAAAAAAAGTGATCGCTGCTAATGAACGAAATTAAACAGCTAACAGGAACAGGTATTTTTTTTGGCCTAATTTTAGTTTTAGTGTATTTTCATATTCCCAATCTTTATTTTATTAAAAATACTTTTGGCTTTGGCGTCACACCTCTGATATTGCTGTTCATTATTTTCAGCCGGTATTTTAAAGTAGAAATTTTTGATCTTCTTCTCATTTTAGCAATGTTTTTATTTCTAAATATTGCTTTCTTTTTCAAGGATGATTTCAGAGGATTTTTAGCTAACTCCTCTTATTTAGTTTTATATCTCTATGTCTATTCTTACTATAAAAAAATTGGCGTTAACAGTGCAATTAATTTTGTGCTGGTGTTTGGAGCTTTGATTGGATTTACATCTTTGTATTTGCATATTGATCCTTATTACTACCAAGAGTTGATATCACTATTGGAGATTCAAGAGGGTTTTAGAACTGACGATGAGGCTGGTTTGGGTGTGATTTTTACTTCGACTATTCCTTATATTAATCCCAATACTTTTGGTTACATGTTTCTACCATTGATAGTTTTAAGTTATGGGAGTTTGAAGAGATCTGATAAATGGTCCAGCGTTGTTCTTGTGATTGGATTCATGCTAATAGTTTTGTTGACGTTTTCTAAAGGTGTTACTGCAACTTTAGCGCTAAGTTATCTAGTCTTAGCATTTAGGGGACATACGTCTCAGAAGGAATTACTGTTAACATTAGCCCTAATTTTATTGATGATTAATTTTGGCTTGTTAGAGCCATTATGGAATAAAATTTTAGCAGTATTTGGTGAAACAGACGTAACGATAGGGAGTAGCTCTGGGAGACTTGAAGGAATGATATATTCTTTAGAGACTTTGGATACTAATAGTTTGTTTGGCACAAATGACGGATCGTTTCGTAGTGAGGAATATGAAAGATTTGGGTTTAACGAACATAATTTCTTCTTAAGTTCTCTCCAATGGAATGGCTTTTTCTATACTTTGACATTTTTAATCCTTAATGGAGTAATAATTTTTCGGACATTAAAAGCATCTAATCTCATGAAGAATAACGGATTAAAAAATGAAAAACTTTCTTTAGACTGTTTCTTGGCGATCTTATTAGGACAGTTATTTAGTTTAAATTTTGGACCGTCTTATGCATATCATTGGATAATGATGGCGCTCGCGTCTGCGGCAGCGTCAAATTGCTCTAAAATCGTTATATCTAGTTATCAATCAACTAATATTAAGTCTGTTGATGAGATTAGAAAATCATGAAAAATTTAGCTATTTCTGGAAAAGTATCACAGGACTTGAGAATACTGTTCAACTCCTCGGGCGATTCAGAGTTATTAGAAAATGGCTTATTGTTTTTTCCTATGGGGCGAGACGCACTTTTATCTGGGTTATTAAAACTTGGAGTAAAATCCGGAGATCATATTATTAGTCCGGCATTTATGTGCCATTCAACAATTGCTAATTTAGAGGCTTTAGGTTTTCGAATAATCTACATTGATGTCACCCACGATTTCCAACTTGACAAAGTAATGCTGGACCATGCTATAAAGAAATTTGAAGTTAAAGCGATTTTGGCTGTTCACTATTTTGGGTATTCGCAAGATTTGAAGTGGCTTTGTAAAATTTGTAACAAAAAAAAAATAGTGCTAGTCCAAGATTGTAGTCATAGCTTTTTTTCTAAGATCCCTAAATATGACATTGATGTTCAGCGACATTTCATGATCTCGAGTCTCCGAAAATCATTGCCAATCAAAGATGGAGGCGTTCTGAAAATGATATCACCAAATATTAAAAACAATGAAAATTTCGGCGCACGTAATTGGAAGGTTGGGGAGTTTAGCTACATTTTGGTTCGTCTTTTGGAAAGTATAGTTTTGCGGATAGGTTGGCCGAATATTTATTCAGATAAAATAGACAAACTTAAAAAGTTATTGCGCACTAAAAAGAACTCTAACAGTAAGAATTCTAATTTTGAATTCTTATTTGAAATGCCAAATTCTGTATCTCGTCTTACCAGGAAATATCTGGCAAATAAAGCATACATATCGAATATTAAAGAAAAGACTGTCGATAATTTTAAGTTTTTAAAGGTCTCCATAGAGGATCTTGGTGTTGAGGTTGCGATAAATGAACTTCCGTTGGGTAGTATTCCTCAATATATTGTTTTACGGGATAGTGGCGGAGAGCTAGTCGACTATTTGCGCGGCAAGGGAGTGGCAGCGGCTCGGTGGCCAGGGGATGATCTTCCGGAAGCGGTACGAGTAAACAAGGCTAATTTTCCAGTTACATTAGAATTCAATGAGTCGTTAGCTTTGCTTCCGGTCCATGCAAGTTTAAGCCATCACCAATGCGAGAAAATTGTGAGACAAGTAAAAGTATGGAAGTCCATGCAATGAGAGGAAAAGAGGCACAAAATGTTACAAAAGGTTGGCGACTATTTAGATATGATGATATTTCATGGGAGGAAAGATTAAATGAATTAGCAAGTCAATCGAGTTATCTTCAGCATCCTGCCTGGGCGAATTATATGGAAAAAATGGGATGGGAAACTTGTCGTTGGGAGTATGTGGTTAATGAAAGAGTGACTTCATGCGTGCAAGGTTTTTGTAAGCGCTATTTTGGGAGATTAGGATTAATTTGGTTTCCAGACTGGATTGTAGGAGATTTTAGTGTTGGTCATGACTTCTATAAAATTTTAGAGAGTCAGCTTGGTCTAACATATGTGTATGTAAGATTCCGCTGTAGACAGGAATTTCATGTTGAGAAGCATATATTAATGATGCAGTCTGCTTGGGAAAAACCTCGGTCCAAATTTGGAGAAGGTTTGACCATGGATTTAAAAATTTTAGACTCGCATGATTTGCAACTTATACAAGCCTCTAAAAGTTGGCGTCGTTTTTTGAAAAAAGCGTCCTTGTTCCCCGTTCATATCACAGAGCAAAAATGTCCAGAGCAAATTGCCGCGGTTTATGAAGATTTGAAGAAAACTAGATCACTTAAAAAGTCAGATATATTTAACTCAAAGCAAATTAAAAGTTTAATGGAAGAATTTGGACATAATATTCTTGTTTTAGGTGCGACAGATTCAGAGGGTGCGCTAATTGCGATTAGAGGCTGCATTTTTAATGGAAGAACTGCCACAGATGTTTTTGCAGCGACATCAAAGCGTGCGAGAAATTCTTACGTTTCTTATCGATTGTTATTTGAATTGCTCGAAAGGTGTAGATCAAAAAACTGCACTTCATATGATTTAAATGGAATTAATCCTCAGTCAGCTGCAGGTGTTTATCAATTCAAAAAGAGCACGGGTGCGAAAGCTAAAGCATTTTTAGGAGAGTATGAATGGACCAACTCAATACCTTTGAAACTAGGTGTGAATTTACTTTCTAAATTCCGTCGATAAATTTAAACTCACCGCTTGCGCATGCTTTTGGTAATCTACCACTGTTTAATTTTCAGGAAGCATGTTATTTCTTCTATGTAAGTTGATTAAAAGTAAAAAGGAGTAGAAATGTCCCAATATTTAAATGTTTTTGAAAATAAAACTGTTTTTATTACTGGACATAATGGTTTCAAAGGCCTTGTGTCAGAGTTGCTGAGACCAAAGTTGATTAATCTTCCTTGTGATATAGACGAGCGATCGATCTACAAAATTATAGAAACAATTCATATGAATATGGAAACACTAAATGAATCAAAATAATTCAGTTATAACGGACGACTTAAGCTTTATTCACTCACGGCTAGGAGCTGAGTCAAAAAAATTTGAGAACGCGACTATTTTGATGACTGGATGTGGAGGGTTTTTAGGGTTCTATATGTTGCAGTATCTAGTTAAATATGCCGAGAAGCTTAAACTTAACAAAATTATTGGCTTAGATAATTTTATTATCGAAAAGCCAGAATGGTTAGTACATTTAGAAGGAAATAATAACAAGGTTTTGTCTATTCACAATTTCGATATAGCATTTGATGATATGAGCAAGATTGAATTTTCAGCACAGGTGAATTTTGTAATTCACGCAGCATCGATAGCTTCGCCTACATTTTATAGGAAATTTCCTTTGGAAACGGTTGATGCAAATATCTGGGGATTACGTAAACTACTGGATTACTACAATAGTGAAGCTCTGAAGGGGTTCCTCTTTTTTTCATCTAGTGAGATATATGGTGATCCGCCACGGGATCAAATTCCAACAGGCGAGGAATATCGTGGCAATGTCTCCTGTGCTGGACCAAGAGCATGCTATGACGAATCTAAGAGATTTGGGGAAACGTTGTGTTGGATCTATGCAGAAACACATGATCTCCCTATTACAATAGCACGACCCTTCAATAATTTTGGTCCTGGTATGAAGCTTGGAGATAAAAGATTACCAGCTGATTTTGCCAATGCTGTTATCAACGGTCGAGATATTGAAATACTTTCCGATGGAAAACCTACACGCACTTTTTGTTATGTAGCAGATGCAATAGTGGGCTACTTTTTGTGTTTACTGTATGGTAAGTATGATTACTTCAACATAGGTACAGAAAAACCTGAGATTTCAGTGAAAGATACTGCAAAGCTCTACGTAACTGCAGCTAAAGATATCTTGGGCGTTGATTTAAGAGTTTCGTATCAAAAAAGTGATGATTCAGAATACCTTGTGGATAATCCAAATAGGCGCTGTCCAAAGATTGATAAGGCAAGAAACAAACTTGGATATGATCCTGTCATCGGCGTAGAAGAGGGGATTTATCGATATATTAAATTTCTGTCTCAGGAAACTTTATGATGAATGTAACTATCATTGGTACAGGGTATGTGGGCCTTATTTCAGGTGTCTGTTTGGCTGAGGTTGGCCACAAAGTGCTTTGTGTCGATCTTAATCTAAAAATTGTTAATGACCTTAATTTGGCAATTCCAACAATTTATGAGAAAGGACTACCAGAATTACTTGAAAAAGTTGTCTCAAGTAGGAACTTCTCTGCTACCAATCGCCTTGATCTTGCGCTTGAGGAAGCAGACATTGTTTTGATTGCTGTCGGTACTCCCAGCAAAGACGGAGCTATAGACTTAAGTGCTATCAAAACAGTTTGCCAATCTATAGGTGAATACATTAAGAATTCTGAGAAATATATCTCTGTTGTTTTAAAAAGCACTGTGATTCCCTCTACTACTGATACGGTCGTCCGTAATGAGTTAGAGAAGTTTTCGGGGAAAAAACTTGGTGATTTTGGGCTGGGTATGAATCCTGAGTTTTTGCGTGAGGGGAACGCGATCGAGGATTTTTGTTCTCCAGATAGGATTATTTTTGGTTACGAAGATGAAGAGACTTTGTCGAGATTGGTGGAGCTATATAAACCATGGGATGTCGAAAAATTAGCTATGAACACGCGCTCTGCAGAGCTACTAAAGTACGCGAATAATACTGTTCTTGCGACTCAAATTTCCATAATAAATGAGCTGGCGAATATGGCCTCGGCACTGGGAGGCATTGACTTTCAACATGTTGTTAAAGGTCTTCATTTAGATAAGAGGTGGTCTCCTCTCGATGAATCCGGAAACAGAATTTCTCCAGAAATTTTAACTTATTTGAGACCTGGCTGTGGCTTTGGAGGATCATGCTTTCCAAAAGATATTCAGGCACTTAGGTCACAAGGCGAAATGTTGGGTTTAGACATGGCGGTATCAAATGCTGTGTTAAGCACTAATGATCATCAGCCGTTCAGTGTAGTAAATATACTAGCGAGGAGACTGGGTGGCCTTAGCGGTAAAAAGATTCTGGTGCTGGGACTCTCTTTTAAGCCAGAAACTGACGATGTTAGGGAAAGTCCTGCAATTAAAATTATGCATGGTTTAATTAAAGAAAATGCAATAGTTAGTGCTCATGACCCTATTGCAGTACCAAATTTCATAGAAGAGTTTGGGGCGAGTTGTAGCCATATAAATTTTTGCGAGGATTGGCGCTCCGCTGTGAAGTCAGTAAGTGTTGTTGTAATTATTACGCCTTGGGTTGAATATCTTGATTTAAAAAATATATACATGAAAGATAAAACAGTCTTTGATGCAAGAGCATATTTTAGAAACTCAGATCTTGAAGTGTTTAGTTATCTTACTTTTGGTACGTCATAGTTAAACTTTAAAATTAGATGAGTGTTTAGATTCAGTGCCTAATATCACTGGGAATTAAATTTATATGCTTAGTCCAGGTAACAGTTTATGGAAAAGCTTATTTTGAAGGTGTACATTTTAGCTGGGGGATCTGGTACCCGACTGGGAGAGTTTGCTCAGGAAATACCTAAGCCGATGGTTCTAATTGGTGGAAAGCCTATTTTGAGGCACATTATGAGTCATTATATGCCAGCTATTGATATAAAGAGTTTATGCTGGCTTAAATAGTATGAAAGAAGGGCGGTTGGCTAGGCTTCCCAGTTTTATTTCTGATGATTTTGGAGAATGTATTGAAAAGACTATTGGTGAAGATAGATTTTCTCGCCTCACAGTTCCACCTGGAATTTGGTTTGGCTTCTAAGGTTACGATCAAAGAAAAGATTATTGCTAAACTTAGCTGATATTCCTCATGATCCAAATTAAGGGGAAAGAAAAGGTATTCACAAAATTAACTATGAATGGAGTAACTAAATAATGAAAACAGTCATACTTGCCGGTGGATTTGGAACGAGAATTGCTGAATTTACCCAAATGATACCTAAACCTATGGTAACAATTGGAGAAAAGCCAATCCTTTGGCATATCATGAAAAGCTACGCCTCAAAAGGTTTTAATGAATTTGTAGTAGCTTTGGGATATAAAGCTGAAGTAGTAAAAGAATATTTCCTTAATTATTCATCTATCAATTCTGATTTCACAGTGAATATGAATAATGGTGATTTAATCTTTCATAATTCTACGACCTTAGACTGGAAGGTTACTCTGGTTGATACTGGTCTGCATACTATGACGGGGGGAAGATTGAAAAGATTGGAAGGATATTTGACAGATGGACCATTCATGGCAACCTATGGTGATGGAGTGTCAAATGTAGATATGCGTGAAGTGTTAAGATTCCACCGAAGTCATGGAAAGATGGTTACTGTTTCCACAGTCAGACCTTCAGCGCGCTTTGGAGAACTTGAAATACAGGGTGATAGAGTAGTCTCTTTCGCAGAAAAACCACAAACGTCTCAAGGTTGGATTAATGGCGGTTACTTTGTGATGGAGCCTGAATTCATTCAGTTGATTAAAGATGATGAAACTATTTTGGAGAGAGAGCCTCTAGAGACAGCAGCGCTTCGCGGTGAGCTCATGGCTTTTCGTCACGAAGGGTTTTGGCAATGTATGGACACTGTGCGTGATCGTGAATATTTAGAACAACTTTATCTTCAAAAAAGTGAAACCTGGCTAGTTTGAATTTTAATCTTAGGCAAATTTATATTTTTTGGTACCTGTAGCATCATGAAAAAGACTATAAATACTATTGTTCTTCATCGAGTGGTTGAGAATGATGTGGTACATTTTACTGACATAAATGTTGCCTCGTTAAAATTTTTGTTAGCTTTGTGTAGTCAAAATGTATGTTCCTTGGACGAAGCTTTCTTGAAAGATGGTGATATCAGTCGACAAGTATGCCTCACATTTGATGATGGCAACTTATCTGATTTCGAGCGAGTTTTGCCACTTCTATTAGCATGTAATGTTCGAGCTACATTTTTTATCGTCACCGATTTTATAGGGACTCCTGATTATATGGATATTTGCCATATCAAGGAACTCCATCGAAAAGGAATGCAAATTGGTTCACACTCTGTTTCCCATACAAACTTTTTAAAACTCACTAAGACGCAAAGATTTTTAGAACTACAAGAGTCAAAAAACGTTTTAGAAGAAATTACTGGAAGTAAAATAACAAGTTTTTCATTTCCATATGGTTTTTTTAATAAAGATTGCGTTAAGCAAGTATTCGAAGCTGGATATTCAATTTGTTGTAATTCTCAACATGGCATTTCATCTTCCACTGATTTAGAGGTATGCCGAAATTCAATTAATGCGAAAACATCTATGAACAGGATTCGGAAAATTGTTAATGCTAATATATTTCAGAGGCTACTTTGGTATTGTGAAGATCATATAAAATCCATAATGAAAAGCCACTTTTCATCGATTTACATACGCTTAAGGAATCTCCTTTTCAAGATATAAGGTCAAAATAGGTACAGCATCGCATGGGTGATTTAATCGTTTATCTCCCCTGAAATTCAACAGTTGATGGTTATGAGTTGAAGAAGCCGCTATTTAAGCTACCTTTTTACCCAAACTAACGGAAAAAGAAATGAAAACAAATGATTTATCAGCAGTAATGTCAGTTTATAAAAATGACTCGCCAGTCTTTTTTCAGCAAGCTATCGATAGCGTGTTTAAACAAACTCTGCAGCCAAAGGTTTTTATTATTGTTGTTGATGGTCCAGTCGGAAATGACCTTAACGATGTAATAGCTTTGGCTGAACTTCATCCTTATGTGAAAATAGTCAGATTAGAACAAAATTGTGGGGCGGGTGCTGCTAGGAAGATAGCAATTAGCGAATGCAGCACAGAATTTGTTGCCTTGATGGACGCTGATGATATTTCTATAGAGAATAGGTTTGAAATTCAGATGCACGAGTTTAAAGATGAAAAGGTTGGAGTGGTCGGTGGTCGAATTGAGGAGTTTAGAATAGATTGTGGGGACCTTGGAATCATAAGAGAAAACCCTATCACTTCAGAGGAAATCTATTCCTTTGGAAAATGGAGAAATCCAATTAATCACGTGACTTTAATGTATCGTATGGCGCATTATAATCTCGTTGGAGGATATTCAAATGTAAGGCATATTGAAGATTGGGAACTTATTTCTAGATTTCTTGTTAATCATGTGTCAATTATTAATATTCCTAAAACTCTTGTACATGTGCGAAGCAGCGACGCCATGGTTGTTCGTCGTCGTAAGTGGCCTAAATTTTTTGGTCGAATGACAGTATTTTGGGTCATGTATAGAAATAAGTATTTTGGATTACACAACTATTTGGGCAACGTACTTATATATTTAGGTCTCAGATTGCTCCCTGCAGGGGTAACAGCCAATCTTTATAAAAAGGTTTTGCGTAAAAAAAATAATTGATTTGAGTTCCATTTTCTTTTACCAGTTATTTATACTAATCTTTTCTAAAACGCTCGCCGCTTCAAATTTTATTGTATGCTAGCAATATTGATATTTAGTTTTGATTAATGAGAAATATACTTAACCACACTATATGCGATTTTGTGCTGAGATGTTGCCTGGTTTATCATAGGATTTGGTTTTTCTATCCTCGTTAAGACCTTCAGACGCTGAGGAACGCTTGTCTTAAGCATAGATCCAAAAATTCAGACTCTTCGATTTTATAGATTATCTGCTTCTATCTAATGATTCAATGGTCTTGACTACAAAATTACCTACAATTTTTGATCCTTCGATATTTAAGTGATTTTGGTCGCGATACAAAATCGAATTATTTTTCACCATATTGCAATCATTTTGGTCACACAACAACACGGATGGATCAATTATTTCTATGCCAAGTTTATGGGCAATATCAATCAGTGTTGATAAGGCAGTTTGTTGTGTTAAACGGTTGGTTTTACCAAGAGCACATGAGTTCTTTACTAAATTATATTTGTTTAAGTGATAGCAACTTGATGCACTATTGCTAAAATGAGGGACACCCGCTACAAGTATTATTCTTTTTTCTGAAGCCTTCATTTCTGCAAGTGTTTCATGTATTTTTTGATTAAATAACTGATCTCCTAGTTGAGAGTAAATCAAAGTCCAATAGCTTGAATAAAGAATGGTATCAACGCTTTTGTTGTCATTTATTAACTCTGACAACGTTTCATAACTATCCTCGCCAATAACAGGTGTGCCCGGGACAGTGAAGTACATTGCATTTCCATTATAGTTTTCTGCGACTCCAATAAAAATATGTTCAGCATGACTGTCGCCGAAAAGAATAAGGTCAGGATTAGTATTCTTGCTTTGATAACATCTTAAAAATCCATTCAAAATGGTTGTCTTAGTCGCAAGCTCTGAACTGCTACATTTTTGAAACTTTGTATCAACATAAGATCTGAAATCAACATGTCCTAAATCGCCATTGCTTATTTTTGGATTGGTAACGTGGATGCTATGAAAAAATCCATGATTTAGATGGATTAATAAACCAATGGTTGAAAAGAATAATATTCCAGAAACTGAAAATATTAGAATCAATTTACTGCTAATTATGCTGTGGTCACGAAATGGCCTCTCGATCCACTTCCAACTGAAAAAGGCTAGTAGCAAAGAAATGAGAATTATTGCTATTGTTTGGTAGTCAGAAACTTCGCCATTAATTTTATAGCGACTGAAAGTAAAAATTGGTTGATGCCAAAGATAGGCGCTATAGGAAATAAGGCCTACCTTTACCAAAGGAGAAAAACTCAAAATTTTGTATGCTATCGTATTGGGTGTGCTGAATAAAATAATAAAACCGGTTCCCAGTGTTGGTACTAGAGTGTATAAACTTGGAGATGGAGTATCTGCTTTAAAAAAGAAAAGGGAAAAGATAATCATACTGAGCCCTGACATACTTAATATTTGATTCGACAATTGGCCAAACTTGAATTTATTAAATTTAAGGTAGAAGGCGATGAATGATCCTAAGATTAGCTCCCAAGCTCTAGTTAGGAGTAAGTAGAAGGTAAAGTTAGGTTCGTTATATGCGCCCCATTGAGCTAATCCTAGGCTAGTAAAAAATATTACTAGGAGAGCAACGATGATCCACCTTACTCCGAAGCGCCATGCTGAGAGTAAAAATAATGGGAAAATAATGTAAAACTGCTCTTCTATTGCAAGACTCCAAGTATGAAGTAATGGCTTCAAATCGCTCCCAGCTGCGAAATAATGTGTTTCTAAAAAAAACAAAATGTTTGATGAGAACAAAGAAGTGGCGAGCAGGCTCTGACCAAAATCTTTCAAGCTTCTAGGTGAAAATGTAAGTGACGCAAACACAAGAGAAGCTAACATTACAAGAAATAATGCTGGAAGTATTCTGCGGGCTCTTTGTTCATAAAAGTTGAAGAGTCTGAATCTGTCTTCAGCTATTCCAGAGATAATAATATTCGAGATCAGATATCCGCTTATAACAAAAAATATGTCTACCCCTAAAAATCCACCTTCAAACCATTGAAAGTTGGCATGGAATAATATGACTGAGAGAACAGCTACTGCTCTTAGGCCATCTATCTCATATCTGTATGTCATTACAGTCCTCTAGTTTCCCAAATTATGTGTAAAATTTTGAGATTTATAACATGCTCGCTAGTTGTTAAGATTCTGATTACTAAGTGTTATTGTCACTGCTAGTAAGTAAAATGGATAGCATTATTGTGCGGTTTTTTGAACGAATATGGTACGATTGTCTGATGGAGTTGCTAGATGTAAAACCCTACTCGTTTGTAAAGAGGGTATGCGTTTAATTCGAGAGTTTAAAAAATAGCTAGATTAATTTGGAGATATACGAGAATGGAAACTGTTGCTTGTGACTTATGTGGTTCCAAAAAATATGATTTTGTTACAAAACAGACAGACCTAATACATTTATCTACAAAGGACGATTTTTCAATTGTAGAGTGCAGAGAATGTGGATTAAATTATACCAACCCTAGGCCTTCTCCAGATGAGATGAAAGTTTTTTATAGTAAAAGCTACTCATTTCATCAGACGAAAGGTATCAAAACTTTGATTAAAAGAAGTTTTTTAGGTGGATTCTTAAGATGGCTTGCTAACTCCCCATTCGGAAATTTTTTCTTTTTTTTTCCAATGTTATCGCGGTTCCTGGCGTCCCAAGTTAGACCAAAAATCAAAGATCCCGTTTTGTCCTGTTTAAAAGAAAGAGAGGTTCAGTCATTCTTAGATATTGGCTGTGGATCTGGATTAGATCCACACTTTTGGAGAGATGAGAGTTCTCTTGTTTCAATCAGTAAGGGAATTGAGAGCTTTGGTTGCGAACCTGATCCCTCATCCAGAAAATTTTTGAACGATAGTGGTATTCAATGCTGGGCTGACATTGAAGAAGTTGAGGAAGGTAGATGTTTTGACCTCATCAGGTTGAATTGGTCTCTTGAGCATGTACATGATCCAAGCAGATATTTTGAGTTTATTAGCAAGCACTTAACCCCACTCGGCACAGCAATAATTGCAGTGCCCAACTATTCTGGTTTGATTTATCAACTTGCCCCAAATTGCGTGGAGTTACCGATTCATTTATACCATTTTACGGAGACGGACTTAAGAGGATATGCAAAAAAATATAGTTTAGAGGTATCTGAAGCAGTTACTTTTTCATACCCCGGCATGTTCTCATTCGCCAGTAAAGTCGGGCTAATATCTAGCAAATTTTCTTTCCCAAAAGGAATCATTCAGGCAAAGCATTTTCAGAAAACACTTAATCTTTTCGATGCAGCAGGCCTTGGGAATGACATTATCGTGACGCTAGGTAAAAAACAATCGTTGACCTGATCATCGATTGTTTTTTGAAGCTGAAATTGCTCTTATTTTTTTATTGGATCTTTTGGTGTTTCCTCAGGGCTTGAAAGATAAAGAAGTGGTATCACTATTATTTGTAGGTTGTGAAGTATGATTTTGATAACTGGATCTTCGGGTTATGTTGGATCCGATTTAGTCCCTCGGTTGAGAGCAATAGGACAAGTCCTTGGCATTGATATTAGCCCGTCTCAAAATACTGATATTGTGGCGGGAATTGAAACTGCTGAATTAAAGATGGCTTTGAAAGACTTGGCTTGTTACGAATTAAATATTGTCAATTTGGCAGCAGCTCGATTTGATTTCGGAGCTACCGCACAAGAGTATTTCAATCTTAATGTTAAATGTCATGAATTATTTCTAGATTCCTTATGCGAGTTTAAAATCAAAAACTTTATTCATGTGAGTTCGGTTGCTTCTTTTGATGGCAGAGAGATACCCTATTCAGAAGGATTGGAGTGTGATGACGCATATAGGTCCACTAAATATTTGCAAGAACTATTAGTAAAAGAGTGGTGTCAAGAGAATGGCGTAAACCTGACAATTCTCTATCCCTCAGCGATTTTCTCTGAGGATACTCGATCTGATACTAATATTGGCAAGATGCAAACCTTGTCTAGATATCTTCCCTTTGTCCCTGAGATTGATGTCCATAAAAGTCTCACATATTTGCCAAAATTTTCAGCCTTTATTGGGGATGTTTTAAAAGACAAATTATCTTCAGGCCAATATTTGACGATTGAACAACCCACATTAACAGTTTCTGAAATGATTAGAATTCTTTCTGGGCGATCGCTCCGTTTATTGCGTGTGCCTGGACTTAGAGCTCTTTTAACGATGGCTGCTAGATTTTTATATACCGTAGGTTGGTTTGGAAGAGTTGATATGAAATTGACACCTAATAGAGTTAAAAAATTGTTCAGTGACACGACGTACGCTGACGTAGAGGATGATCAAGTTGATCGGATATTTTATACCAATACTCAAAAAGAACCTTTGGCAGATATTCTTGCCAACTTTAAAAAAAAAGAATAATAGAGATCAAAAGCTTGGAAACAACTTGGTTAACAGTTTAAGTTATGAGACTCATTTACCAGCGTTATTATAAGTTAACCAGTTACAGTTTAGGAACAAGCTCTAAGCCAAACCCTTTTGTATCGGTGCAGTGGCTATAATGAAGTTTAAGTTAAATATGTTTTTTTAAGAGAGGGCTATGAAATTTTCCATTAACGCATTAACACAAGAGCTGCACAGAATTCCCGACACGTTGGATGATTTAGATGAGATTGAAAGTTTCCTGACTAGAAATAAAGGGAAAAAAGTCATTGTTGTTCAAGGACTCGGCTTCGTTGGTGCGGTGATGTCATTAGTATGTGCTAACGCGGTTACAGAGGAATATGCCGTTATTGGCGTTGATCTTGCAAATGAGCATACTTTTTGGAAAATTAAATCGATCAATGATGGTATTTTTCCGCTGATTGCAGATGATCCCAAAATAGCGGAGTTCTTTGATAAAGCGAAGGAAAAAGGAAATATTTTTGCGACTTATGACCCAGTAGCCTATCGATATGCCGATGTCATCATTGTAGACATTAACTTAGATGTTCAAAAAGAATCTTATGAAAAAGGTGGATTAAAGAACTTTGATGTTAATTTAAACAGTTTTAAGGCGGCCATCCACGCGATCGGCAGGAACTGCCGAGATGATGTTCTTGTTCTTGTTGAGACGACAGTTCCACCTGGGACTTGCGATCTAGTCGTCAAACCAATAATTGAAAAAGAACTGGTGAAACGAGAGCTTCCCCTAAAAAATTATCGACTTGGGCATTCTTACGAGAGGGTAATGCCGGGACCCCAGTATATAGACTCCATCCGAGAGTTTCCTCGGGTCTATTCGGGTGTTACTGAAACTAGCGCAGATGCGGTTGAAGAGTTTTTAAAAACAATTATAGATATATCTAAGTGTGAGATTACTAGGCTTGAGCATACCAATGCAACAGAGATGGCCAAGGTTCTCGAGAATTCTTACCGAGCTATGAACATAGCATTTGCAGTAGAGTGGTCAAGATTTGCTGAGGAGGCTGGTGTTGATTTATATGCAATGGTTAACGCTATTAGAGCCAGGCCAACTCATACAAACTTAATGTACCCAGGCATTGGTGTTGGAGGCTATTGCTTAACGAAGGATCCTTTGCTTGCAAGCTGGGCAAGAAAATCTCACTTTGGGTCTACGTCAGATCTTGAAATGAGCATTAATGGTGTATCGATAAATGACCAAATGCCGAAGTTCGCTTTTCATCGTCTTGTTCAAATTTTCGGTGATATTAGTGACAAAAAGGTTACTTTTCTGGGTGTATCATATCGGGGAGATGTTGGTGATACGCGTTTTACTCCAGTAGAAACGTTAGTGGAAATGGTTCGAGAGACTGGAGCAAAAATAGTATTACATGATCCGTTTGTTTCATATTGGGAAGAGCAGAAGTGTGGTGTTGAGTCCGACTTAAACGCCGTGCTTGACACAACTACCGAGCTAATAGTTGTATCTGCCGGACATAGCCAATACAAGCTAGAATCGACCATTGATAAGTTGATGGCACTAAATCCAGCCTTAATTTATGACACCATAGGCCTGTTTGATAAAGAGCAGTTATTGATTTTACAAAGCAAACACGAAGTATCCGTCTTAGGGCGTGGTGATCTAAAGTAATTATTTCGAGGTTAAAAAATGAAGGAAGTATTGGTACTAGGCGGTGGCGGATTTATCGGTAGAAATATTGTGGAGTTTCTCGTGAATAGGGGGGACTGCAATGTTACTGCAGCCGATATTAAACAAGGTTCAAATTGGCGCGAAATCACTAAGGATGAGAGTAGGCGCGATCGTTTCAAGACTATACTGGCGGATTTCACTGACATTTGTGCCTTTGACAACCTAAATCAATGTTTTGATGAGGTTTATATGATGGCTGCCGTTGTAGGGGTAAACCGAACATTAAAGTTCCCTCAAGATGTAATCAGAATAAATACGCTCTTAACGATGAATACTTTAGACTGGATATCTCGTAATCCAATCAAAAGATTACTGTTTGCATCTTCAAGTGAGAATTATGCAGGCACGTCTGATTTATTTAATACAGAGATCCCTACCTCCGAAAATGTGCCTCTGTGCGTCGGAGATGTAAAACATCCACGTTGGACTTATGCGATGACAAAAATGCATGGTGAATCCGCCTTTATTCATTCGGCTGAGTCATTTAAATACGAATGCACCATTGTCCGGTATCAAAATATCATTGGCCCAGAAATGGGCTTTGGCCATGCAATTCCTCACATTGTAGAGCGCTTTGTTAATGGTGAAAAGTCTCTATTTAAAATCTATGGTCATGATCAAACGCGAGCATTTTGTTATATCGATGACGCCGTTATCGGAACAGTGGGTGCTATGGAGAGTGATAAGGCGGTAGGTGAGATTTATCATATTGGAAAGCAAGACGAAATCAACATGGAAACTTTGACTACCTATATAGGCGAGCTAATGGACTATACAGGGGAGTACGAGGCCGCAATGACCTACCCAGGTTCGGTTGCAAGACGTTGTCCAAATATCGAAAAAGCAAAGTCACACTTTGGTTATTCACCCAGTATCGATTGGAAGAAAGCCGTTAGTTTGACTACTGACTGGTACCGTGACTTTTTTACTTCCGGCCAATCTCCTCAGTCCGGAGGTTTTGAAACACCAGAAGCTGTTATGGCTAAGGTGAAAAAGTAGTGAAAAGATTTTTAGATATTGTTCTAAGTTTTTTGGCGTTAGTTGTTCTGGCACCGTTCCTACTCCCAGTAGCTGTTATTTTGAGATTTACGGGAGAAGGGGAGATTTTTTATATTCAGCAGCGGGCTGGTCGCAGAGGTAATTCGTTCGGCTTATATAAATTTGCGACAATGTTAAAAAATAGTCCAAATATGGGTACGGGTGAAATAACAATTCTAGGGGATCCCAGAGTGCTTCCCTTTGGACAGTTTCTCAGAAAAACAAAGTTAAATGAGTTACCCCAATTGTGGAATATTTTTATTGGAGATATGAGCGTGGTTGGT
>Ga0206125_10000866_pt1 | contig 37715 bp, 33 predicted proteins | sample Helgoland_Spring_4_FD_148598 | JGI IMG/M metagenome (GOLD analysis project Ga0206125, IMG submission 148598) | Pelagic subsurface seawater microbial communities from Kabeltonne, Helgoland, North Sea - Helgoland_Spring_Bloom_20160331_1 | ecosystem: Environmental > Aquatic > Marine > Epipelagic ... | reverse complement strand
GTTCTTTTACCAATTTCATTTCTTCCTTCGTGTAGCCATTATCTAAAAAAATGTCGCAATGTGGTAGTGCATTTCTTCCGATAGGGTGAGGATATACCATTTCCCCTTTTATTCCGGCTTCTTCATTATTTAACTGTTGAACTGCTTTTACTCCAGTTCCAGAAACAGACTGATACGTAGAAATAACAACACGTTTCATTTTATATTTTAAATGAAGTGGAGCCAGCGCCATAACTAATTGAATTGTAGAGCAATTTGGGTTGGCAATAATCTTATCATTATTAGTTAAAACATCGCCATTAATTTCTGGTACAACTAGTTTTTTTTCTGGATCCATTCTCCAAGCAGAAGAATTATCGATTACTGTAGTTCCAACCGCTTCAAATTTTGGCGCCCATTCTAAAGAAGTATCACCCCCAGCGGAAAATAATGCAATATCGGGCTGTTTGTTTACGGCATCTTGTAAGCTAACGATAGTGTACTCTTTATTTTTAAATGAAATATGTTTTCCAACAGATCTTTCTGAAGCTACAGGTATTAATTCAGTCATCTCAAAATTCCTCTCTGCTAATACTTGAAGTATTACATTTCCTACCATTCCGGTAGCACCCACTATAGCGATTTTCATAGTATATTAGTTTAATTCTTTTCGTGATCGGGAGCATTTCAAAACCCAATTCACAGATTTTTAATTAACAAGCTACAAAGATGCTAAAAAATGTTTTGAAGACTTCAATTAATAGTGGTAAGAAATAGATAAAATTTAAAAATTTTTCAAATACAAAGGAAATGTTGAATTTTCAACGTACTATTAAAAATTATGGTAGTTTTGCGGTTAAAGTCTGTAAAAGACAAAATAGATTGTTTAACGAATTTGGTATAGCATGCAACTGTACAATAAGTTAAGCGCTAAAGAACGCGCTACATTAATAGATGAGGCTGGAAAAGATCGCATCACAATTTCATTCTATCAATACCATAAGATAGAAAACCCACAATTATTTAGAGATAAATTATTTTTAGAATGGCATACTCTGGATGTATTGGGTAGAACCTATGTTTCCTTTGAGGGGATCAATGCTCAATTATCAGTTCCCTCAGAGAATTTTTTAGCCTTAAAAGATCAATTAGATGCAATTTCTTTTTTAAAAGGAATTCGATTAAATGTAGCTATTGAGCACTACAATAAATCATTTTTAAAGCTAAAAATAAAAGTCAGAGATAAGATAGTTGCCGATGGTTTGGATGATAAAACATTTGATGTAACTGCAAAAGGAGTTCATGTAAACGCAAAAGTATTTAATACAATGTTAGAGGATTCTAATACAATTTGCATAGACATGCGAAATCATTATGAAAGTGAAATTGGTCATTTTGATGGAGCAATTACTCCTGATGTTGATACATTCCGTGACTCATTGGACATCATTGAGGAAGAATTAAAAAGTAATAAAAATGATAAAAATCTATTGATGTATTGCACAGGAGGTATTCGATGTGAGAAAGCTTCAGCATATTACAAACACAAAGGATTTCAAAATGTTTTTCAATTAGAGGGAGGAATTATAGAATACACAAGACAAGTAAAATCTGAAGGATTAGAAAATAAGTTTATTGGGAAAAACTTTGTATTTGACCATCGAAGAGCAGAAAAAATATCAGAGGATGTAATTGCCAACTGCCATCAATGTGGAAGTCCTTGTGACAATCATGTAAATTGTGCAAATGAAGCATGTCATTTATTATTTATTCAGTGCACTGATTGTTCAGAAAAGATGGAGAATACTTGTTCTTCTGAATGTCAAGAGGTCATTCAATTGTCATATGAACAGCAGAAAGCACTCAGAAAAGGAAAACAAGCCAGCAATAAAATCTTTAAAAAAGGGAGATCAGAAAAGTTAAAGTTTAAGAAATAAAATAGCATAGATTTTAGCCATAAATTCAGCCCTGATTTTTTATCCTTTTTACAATTAAATGATTGTTATAGATTCCTTATATTTACTCTTTACAAAATACATTTCTAATTTTATACTACGATAATTTGTTAGAATTTTTAAAGTGTATTCTAGTGAGCTAAATGACATTAATTTAGCTAAAATTTATAAGAACTCTAAGAAGCTTAGCTTCTATAAATATATTATTTTATGGCATGTGGAAGCTGTGGTACTGGCGAAGACGGTAAACCAAAAGGATGCAGGAGCAATGGAAGTTGCACAACAGGAGGTTGTGAAAAATTATCAGTTTTTGATTGGTTGTCAAATATGACATTACCAAGCAATGAAACTCCCTTTAATATTTATGAAGTACGTTTTAAGAACGGGCGAAAGCATTTTTATAAGAATACAGAAAATTTAACAATCTCTATGGGAGACGTTGTTGCGGTTGAAGGATCGCCTGGTCACGATATTGGGATTGTTTCTTTGGGTGGAGAATTGGTGAAGGTACAGATGAAAAAAAGGAAAGTATCTCATGACAGTGAAGACGTAAAGAAAATTTATCGAAAAGCTTCTCAAAGAGATATTGAAGTTTGGGAAAAAGCTCGAAATCGAGAATTAGAAACTCAAAAAAGAGGGAGAGAAATATTAGGGAGATTGGGCTTAAAAATGAAACTTTCTGATGTTGAATATCAGGGAGATGGTAACAAAGCAACTTTTTACTACACAGCAGATACTCGAGTAGACTTTAGACAACTCATCAAAGATTTAGCAGGTGCTTTTTCAATTAGAGTAGAAATGAAACAAGTAGGAGCCAGACAGGAGGCTGCTCGTCTTGGAGGCGTTGGTTCTTGTGGAAGAGAACTATGTTGTTCAACATGGCTTACAGATTTCAGAAAAGTAACAACAACAGCAGCTAGATATCAGCAGTTATCTCTGAATCCACTTAAATTAGCGGGTCAATGTGGTAAATTAAAATGTTGTTTAAATTTTGAATTAGACACCTATCTAGATGCTTTAAATGATTTTCCAAAACAAGAAAAAATTTTAAAGACTGAAAAAGGAGATGCAGAATTTGTGAAAATGGATATTTTTAAAAAGACACTTTGGTATACCTATAAAGAAAATAGATCCAAATGGTTTAAACTGAGTTTAGAGCAGGTATTAGAAATTATTGATTTAAATAAAAATAATGAAGTTGCTATTCCTTTAGAAGAATATGAATCTGAAATAGAAGAGTTAGTCACAGTAGATTTTGAAAATGTAGTTGGCCAAGACAGTCTTACTCGTTTTGATGTTCCAAAAAAGAGCAGAAGAAGGAATAGAAAAAATAAAAATAGAAATAAAGCGGCTGTAGGTGCTAAGTCTTCTCCTTCAAAAAGGCAACAAAAACCGAAGAATTCTAATCAGTCTAATACTAAATCACCAAACGCCCAGAAAAGAAATAACAATCAGAATAAGCCACAAAACAAGAGAAGAAAACCTAAATCAAATGGCAATAGTAATCAAAAATAGTAAGAGATTAATTCTTGTTTTAGGACTGGTATTTGCTTTTGTTTCTTGTGATTCCAATAGGGTTTTTGATGAATATAGAGCACTAAAAAAAAATAGCTGGTCACAAGCAGACTCTTTAGGCTTCAAGTTTCAAATTAATGATACACTTTCAAGAAAAAACGTTTACATTAATATCAGAAATAATAAGAATTATCAATTCAGTAATATCTATTTAATTACCCATGTTGTTTTTCCAAATGGCAAGAAAATTGTAGATACACTTCAATACGAAATGACAGATAAAAATGGAAAATTTTTAGGAAAAGGAATTTCAGAAATTAAACACAATAAACTTCTTTTGAAAGAAAATATTATTTTTCCAATTTCAGGCCAGTATTCTTTTTCAATATGGCAAGCGATGAGAAAAAATGGTGAGGTTAAAGGAGTTAGTCAATTACAGGGAATTTCAGATGTTGGGCTAAGAATTGAAAAAGTAAATTAGGATGAAGAAAAAGAAACAAAAAAATTTTAAAAAATACATCATACGATTTTGGATGTTGGTTTTAGGAGGTTTCATATCTGTTTCACTAGTATTCTTATTAGCATCATGGGGTGTTTTTGGAACACTGCCAACATTTGAAGAATTAGAGAATCCTGAAAAAAATTTAGCAACTGAAGTGATTTCTTCCGATGGGGTAACTCTAGGGAAATATGCATTTAAAAATAGAACTCCTGTAGGCTTTAAAGATCTTCCAGATAATCTTGTACATGCTTTAATTGCAACTGAAGATGAAAGATTCTATGAACATTCAGGAATAGATTTTAGAGGATTGGCAAGAGCTATCGTAAAACTTGGAAAAGGCGGTGGAGCTAGTACAATTACTCAGCAATTAGCAAAAAACTTGTTTAATAAAGGGGGATCCAGTAGTACACTAAAAAGATTAACTCAAAAAGTAAAGGAATACATTGTAGCAACCAAGTTAGAAAGGCAGTATACTAAAAATGAAATCATTGCTATGTATTTAAATACTCAAGGATTTCTCTTTAATGCCATTGGGATTCGTTCGGCTTCTAGAATTTATTTTGGTAAAGAGCCCAAAGATTTAGATGTCCAAGAGTCGGCAATTTTAGTTGCTATGTTAAAAAATCCACGCCAGTTTAACCCTAATAGAGAGATTTCCAAAAAGAAATCTCTAACCAGAAGAAATGTAGTTTTTGCACAGATGGCAAAGAATGAGTTTATCTCTCAAGAAGAAAAAGATTCACTTCAAAACTTACCATTAAAAATAAATTTTACTCCAGAAAGTCATAATGACGGGTTGGCTACCTACTTTAGAGAGTACCTTCGTGGATACTTAAAAAAATGGGTGAAAAATAATCCAAAACCTAATGGAGAATCTTATAATATTAATAGAGATGGATTAAAGATTTATGTGACCTTAGATTCTAGGATGCAACAATACGCTCAGGAGGCAGTTCAAGAACATATGGCTAACCTTCAAAGCTATTTTTTCAAAGAACAACAAAAAAATGAAACAGCTCCATTTTATGATTTAGAAGAGGAGCAAATAGATGGCATCTATAATAGAGCAAGAAAAAGATCTGATCGATACAGAAGGATGAAAAAAAATGGATATTCAGTCAAACAAATAGACTCCGCTTTTAATGCATCAACTGATATGAGAGTTTTCTCATGGAATAATCAAAGAGAAGTCGATACCATTATGTCTCCAAATGATTCTATTACATATTACAAATCCATTTTAAGATCAGGATTATTATCTATTGAACCACAAACTGGACACATAAAAGCTTGGGTTGGTGGGATAAATCATAAATACTTTAAATACGATCATGTAGAACAAGGGAAAAGGCAAGTTGGTTCTACATTTAAACCCTTCGTATATGCTACTGCTATAAATCAGTTAGGCTTATCTCCATGTGAAAAATTTTCCAATACACCTTATACCATTCCAAAAGGAAGGTTTGGAATCCCGAAGGCTTGGACTCCAAAAAATTCTGGCGAAAAATATGGAGGTGAAATTTCTTTAAAAGATGCTTTAGCAAAATCTATTAATGTTATATCAGCTAGATTAATAGATATGGTAACTCCAGAAAATGTAGTACGTTTAGCAAAATCTGCAGGTATAGAAAGCAGGGTGCCCAAATCACCATCAATTGCCCTTGGTTCTGTAGAATTGTCTCTAATGGAAATGACTGGTGCTTATGCAACTTTTGCTAACAAAGGGATGCGAGTTGAACCCAACATGTTATTACGTATTGAGGATAAAAATGGTACAGTCTTAGCAGATTTTACTCCAGAAACTAAAGAAGTTTTGAGCGAAGAATCCGCCTATGTTGTATTAGAATTATTAAAAGGGGTAACCACAGCTGGCTCTGGAGTAAGACTTCGAACTTCAGCACATTACTACAAAGATATTATTACTGGGTTTCCTTATAAATTCACCAATCCAATAGCCGGTAAAACTGGAACTACTCAAAATCATACAGATGGATGGTTTATGGGAGTTGTACCAAATTTAGCCACAGGTGTTTGGACAGGTGGTGAAGATAGAGCTGTTCATTTTGAAAATATTGCAGAGGGTCAAGGAGCTACAATGTCACTTCCAACTTGGGCATTATTTATGAAGAAAGTATATGCAGACAAAAGCTTAAATATTAGTGAAGAAGATTTTGAAAAACCTGAGTATGTAGGAATAGATACAAATTGCGGCAAAGAACTTGTAGACAAAAAAAATTCAATTAAAAAAAGACTATCAGAAGATGATGATACAGATTTTTAATACTGATTGACTTCTATTTTAACAGGTGTTAGAATTCAAAAAAAGAAAAAATGATTAATAAAAAAGTAAATAATGTTAGAGAAGCACTCTTAGGAGTTACAAATAACATGACCTTCATGTTAGGAGGCTTTGGCTTATGTGGTATACCAGAAAATGCTATTTCAGAGTTGGTTAGATTAGGAATTGAAAATTTAACATGTATTTCTAACAATGCAGGTATTGATAATTTTGGATTAGGACTATTATTACAAAACAAACAAATAAAAAAAATGATTTCTTCTTATGTAGGAGAAAATGATGAGTTTGAGAGGCAAATGTTGTCTGGAGAATTAGAAGTTGAATTAATACCACAAGGCACTTTAGCAGAAAAATGCAGAGCTACTCAAGCAGGTTTTCCTGCCTTTTATACACCAGCAGGTTTTGGCACTGAAGTAGCAGTAGGTAAAGAAACAAGAGATTTTGATGGTAAAATGTATGTTCTTGAGCCGGCTTTTAAAGCTGATTTTGCCTTTGTAAAAGCATGGAAAGGTGATGCAGCAGGAAATTTAATATTTAAAGGAACAGCTCGTAATTTTAACCCATCTATGTGTGGTGCAGCAAAAATTACAGTAGCAGAAGTTGAAGAATTAGTACCTGTTGGAGCATTAGATCCTAATCAAATTCATACTCCTGGAATTTTTGTGCAACGAATTTTTCAAGGAGAGAAGTTTGATAAAAGAATAGAGCAAAGAACCGTTAGAAAAAGAAGTTAGTATGTTAGATAAAAACGGAATAGCTAAAAGAATAGCAAAAGAAGTAAAAAACGGTTATTATGTAAACTTAGGAATTGGGATTCCTACCCTTGTTGCCAATTTTGTAAGAGATGATATTGAAGTAGAATTTCAGAGTGAAAATGGTGTTCTTGGGATGGGACCATTTCCTTATGAAGGAGAAGAAGATGCCGATATTATAAATGCAGGAAAGCAAACAATTACTACAATGCCAGGAGCAAGCTTTTTTGATTCTGCAACTAGTTTTTCAATGATCAGAGGAAAGCATGTCCATTTAACTATTTTAGGAGCGATGGAAGTTTCTGAAAATGGAGACATTGCCAATTGGAAAATTCCAGGTAAAATGGTAAAAGGTATGGGTGGTGCTATGGATTTAGTAGCCTCTGCAGATAATATTATTGTAGCCATGATGCACACGAACAAACGTGGTGAATCTAAATTATTAAAAAGATGTTCCTTGCCTTTAACAGGAGTTGGTTGTGTAACTAAAGTAGTGACCAATTTAGCAGTTTTAGAAATTAAGAATAATCAGTTCTATTTATTAGAAAGAGCACCAGGTGTAAGTGTTGAAGATATTCGAAATGCTACTGAAGGAACTTTAATTATTGAGGGAGAAATTCCAGAAATGAATTTATAAATTGATGTTATGAAAATTATTTCTTACAACGTAAACGGAATTAGAGCAGCCATTAAAAAAGGAATGTTAGATTGGTTACAATCTGCAAATCCAGATGTAATTTGCATTCAAGAAACAAAGGCACAGCAAGATCAGGTAGATGCTGAAGTTATTAAATCTGCCGGATATCCTTATCAATATTGGTTTTCTGCACAAAAAAAAGGATATTCTGGAGTGGCAATTTTTTGTAAACAAGAGCCAAATCATATTGAATATGGCACTGGAATAGAAACTATGGATTTTGAGGGGAGAAATATTCGTGTAGATTTTGATGAGGTTTCTGTAATGAGCATGTATTTACCCTCTGGAACCAACAAATTAAGGTTAGATTTTAAGTTTAATTATATGGATGAAATTCAAGAGTATTTAAATAACTTGAATAAAGAAATTCCTAATTTAGTTATTTGTGGAGATTATAATATTTGTCATGAAGCTATTGATATACACAACCCTAAAATGAAAGGGGTTTCTGGATTTTTGCCAGAAGAAAGAGCATGGATTAGCAACTTTATAGATACTGGTTTTATAGATAGTTTTCGCCATCTAAATAAAGAACCTCATCATTATAGTTGGTGGAGTTATAGAGCTAATTCTAGAGCGAATAATAAAGGTTGGAGAATTGACTACAATATGGTTTCAGCACCCTTAAAGGAAAATATTTCTAGAGCATTTATTTTGCCAGATGCAAAACATTCCGATCATTGTCCAATTGGTTTAGAATTACAATTTTAATAAATGAAAAAACATTATTTTTTAGCACTTTTTTTACTTTCAACATTTGCTATTTCACAAGTTAAAAAAGACAGCATTAGCGTTAATAAAGATACTGTGAGTCAATCGTTAGAAGAGACGCTGTACTCATCTAAAGACATTGCACTTATAGACAGTTTAGTTCTAGAAAACCAACTTCAATCTGTTTTCATGGATGAAATTAGGGAATATTACATCCCTAACCTAGATACTACAGAGGTTTCAGAAATACCTTTGGATGTTAACTTATTAAAAGATAGACTTTCAAAAATTAATGAAACCACTCCTTTTCATCTTGCTTTCAACCCTGCATTAGAGAAAATAATTAAATCTTATTTAAAAAATAGAAGGAAATATTACCCAAATTTTATGGCTAGGGCAGCGTATTATTTTCCAATGATTGAAAAGTATTTAGACCAATATGATATTCCTTTAGAAATGAAATATTTGGCTTTAGTTGAATCTGCTTTGAAGCCAAAAGCAAAGTCTAGAGTTGGTGCTACGGGTTTATGGCAATTTATGTATCCAACAGGGAAACAGTACAAATTAAAGGTTAGTTCTTACGTAGATGAAAGACAAGATCCAATCAAAGCTACAATTGCTGCATGTAAGTATCTAAATGATTTATATAGAATATTTGGAGATTGGGATTTGGCTCTTGCAGCTTATAATTCAGGGCCAGGAAATGTTAGCAAGGCAATAAGACGATCTGGAGGGTATAAAAACTACTGGAATATTAGGCCATTTTTACCAAGAGAAACCGCAGGGTACGTTCCAGCTTTTTATGCAACTATGTATTTGTTTACATACGCACAAGAGCATCACTTAACAGGAAGTGTTCCAGCAATTCATTATTTTGAAACGGATACTATTTTAATAAAAAAAACAGTAAGTTTTGATCAAATTACTGAGCAAACAGGAATACCAACCGCCACACTTCAATTATTAAATCCAGAATATAAGTTAGACATAATACCCTATGTAAAAGGCAGAAATTACAGCCTAAGAATTCCATCAAAACAGGTAGATGACTTTTTGCAAAATGAGGAAGCGCTATACATTCTTGTTGATTCAGATGTGGCAAAGAGGGAGAAACCTTTACCTCAGTATTTTGAGATGGATAAAAGGATACGATACAGGGTTAGAAATGGGGATTATTTAGGTAAAATTGCCTACAAGTATGGCGTCAGAGTTAGTGATATAAAGAGATGGAATGGTCTTAAAAATAATAATTTAAGAATTGGACAACGTTTGAGCATCTATCCAAAAAAACTTCGGGTTCCCAAAGCATCAAAAACATCAGTAACAAGCAATATTTCAAAAGGAAAGCCAACAATTTATGTTGTTAAAAAAGGAGACTCTCTTTGGACCATTGCAAAAAAATTTAAAAAAGTTACCGTGAATCAAATTAAAGAATGGAACAATATTTGGAGTGGAAAAAGTATTCAGCCCGGTAAAAAACTTAAAATTTTTAAAAGTTAATGATATGAGAAAAATAATTTCAACGCTATGTATTGCTATATTCTTTATTTCTTGTATTGATAATAAAGTGGTGTTGCCAAGATCAGTTGGAGCTTACAATAAAGTTACTGTAGTTACAAAAGGATCTTTATGGACGGGTGCTATTGGGGATGAAATTAGAAGTTCTTTTGGTGAATTAATGGTAGGTTTACCTCAACCAGAGAAAACCCTATCGATTGGTCATGTAGCTCCAAATGGTTTTTCTTCGATGATGCGAAGTAACCGAAATATTCTTATAGTTGAGTTGAGTGATAAAGAAAGCTTTACGACAAGCTATAATAAATATGCTAGTCCTCAGACCATTGTTTATGTTTCTTCAAAAGATAAAGAAGGACTTGGAAAAGCCTTGAAAAAAAACATGAAAGTGTTGATGCAAACTTTCAAAAATTCAGATATTAAAGTATTGCAGCGTGTTTTTTACAATAAGAGAGTGAATGATTCTATGTATAAGACACTTAAAAATTTAAATATATCATTAACAATTCCAAAAGAATTTAAAACTGTAGATGATACAGGGGAATTTCTTTGGTTGAGACAGCATTTAAAAAGCGGAATAGCTAGAGGTGCAGGGAATAATAACATTATAGTGTATTCTTTACCATTAAATGAAAAAACAATTTCTCAAGAAAATATAGTTTCTATGAGAGATGAAATTGGGGAGAAATATATTCCAGGATCAAAAGAAGGAATGTATATGATTACTGAAGCAGCGTATACTCCTTTAACTGTAAAAACAGAAATACTTGGGAATAATGCATTTGAAACTAGAGGGAAGTGGGAGGTTAAAAATGATTTTATGGCAGGTCCTTTTGTAAACTATGCCATTATTGATCAAAAAAATGATAGACTTTTAGTGGTTGAAGGATTCACCTATGCACCTTCAGTAAATAAAAGAGAATTTCTTTTTGAACTAGAGGCTATTGCAAAGTCACTGGTCATAAATTAATATTTAGTAGCCTATTTTTTTTCTAACTCTTTTTAAAACATCACCAGCCACTTTTCTTGCTTTAACCGCACCAATTTCTAGGGCTTTATCAATTTCATTTTTATTTTCCATAAAATAAAAATAGCGCTCACGAACAATGGCATATTTGTCTATAATAAGTTCATACAACTCTTGTTTTGCGTGTCCATAGCCGTAGTTTCCTCCTTCATACTTTACTCTCATTTCAGCAATTTCGGCTTTAGATGCCAACAATTTATATAAAGAAAAAATAGTATCCGTATCTGGATTTTTTTTGTCTTCAAGAGATTTGCTGTCTGTTTTTATAGACATTATCTGTTTTCTTAATTTTTTATCAGGCAAGAAAATATTTATAATATTATCCCTAGACTTACTCATTTTTTCTCCATCAGTTCCAGGAACTAATTTTGTTTCTTCCTGAATTTTTGCAACTGGAGGAACCAAAGTTTCACCCACAATATTATTAAAACGGTTGGCCACATCTCTAGACATTTCTAAATGTTGAAGTTGATCTTTTCCAACAGGCACAATTTCTGCGTCATATAATAGAATATCTGCCGCCATTAACATTGGATAGGTAAAGAGTCCAGAATTTACATCAGCCAATCGATCTGCTTTATCTTTGAAGCTATGCGCCAAGGTTAACCTTTGGTAAGGAAAAAAACAACTTAAATACCAGGTAAGTTCTGTTACTTCTGGAACATCACTCTGTCTATAAAAAACAGTTTTATTTATGTCTAGACCGCAAGCTAGCCAAGTTGCTGCTGTACTGTATGTATTTTCTCTCAGCGTATCTCCATTTTTAATTTGAGTTAGAGAATGCATATCAGCAATAAATAAAAATGCATCATTTCCTGCTGTATTAGACATTTCTAGAGCAGGAAAAATGGCTCCTAAAAGATTTCCTAAATGTGGTGTTCCTGTGCTTTGAACACCTGTTAATATTCTAGACATTGTTTTTAATTTATTAAAACAAAAATACAGTTTTCAAGATAAACTCAATCAAACAAAAGAATATTACTACATTCGTTATTATGAATTTATTAAAAATACCTTTTCTGCTGATTTGGAGGCTTTGGTTTTATGTTTTAATACTGATCACTATCCTATTAATGTCTCCATTTTTATTTGTTTTAACAATAAAAGAAAGTTATTATCCTGTTTTTTGGAAATTGATACGCGGTTGGGCTCATGTTTTGGTCTACGGCATGGGCTTCAGAATTGATAAACAAATAGACCAATTTTTAGATAGAAAAAAAAGTTATATGTTTTGCCCTAATCATGCTTCACTAATGGATCCTTTTGTGTTGATACTTTTGAGTAAAAACCCGATTGTATTTGTTGGGAAAAAGGAATTAGTAAAAATTCCTATTTTTGGATTTTTTTACAAACGGGCAGTAATCATGGTAGATAGAAGTAGTCCAGAAAGTAGAAAAAGAGTTTTTGCTATGGCTAAAAAGAGGCTTCAAGGTGGAACTAGTATTGGAATTTTCCCTGAAGGCTTAGTTCCAACTGAGGATGTAATCTTAGCGCCATTCAAAAATGGAGCATTTAGTTTAGCCATACAGCACCAAATTCCGATAGTACCCCAAACTTATTACGATTGTAAAAGATTATTTTCTTGGGATTTTCTAAAAGGGGGGATTGGCACTTTTAGAATTCGCCAACATCAATTTATAGACACAAAAGGACTTAAGTTTGAGGATACAGAAATAGTCAAAGAAAAAATATTTCAAATAATATATAATGAATTAGTATCCGATTCGATATATATGAAAGATACAAATAGAACCAAATGAAAGAAATATTAAACCCCAAATATTCTGAAAATGAGGAAAAGTTAAATGTATTAACTCATGCTTTTGGATTAGTTATGAGTTGTGTTGGGTTGCCTTTTCTGTTGCTTAAATCATCAAATTTTAATGGATTCTGGAAACCAATAAGTATTATTGTGTTTGGAATAAGTTTAGTTGTTTTGTATGCTGCATCAACATTTTATCACGCTTCAAAAGATGCTAAATTAAGAAGGAAATTAAATATTTTTGATCACGCTGCCATATACGTATTGATAGCAGGAACATATTCTCCGTTCACAATTATTGTGTTAGAAGGAACATTAGGCTGGATTGTTTTTGGTTGTACATGGGCTTTTGCATTTATTGGTATTGTATTAAAGCTTTTTTATACAGGTCGTTACGATAAGCTTTCTACAGTCATGTATATTTTAATGGGATGGCAAATTATTTTTGTTATTAAACCTTTAATACATGCTTTTTCAATGAACGGCTTACAATTGTTATTTGCAGGGGGTATTTTTTATACTGTGGGAGCGTTGCTTTATTCATCAAAGAAAATTAGATACAATCACGCTATTTTCCATGTTTTTGTATTGTTGGGGAGTGCATGTCATTACATATGTATTTATAAATACATATTACCGATCTAGAATTATGATACTTGCATAAATAATTTATAGGTAAAGTTATTTATTAACAATAATTAGTTTATATTTGTGAAGTCTTATTTATTTAAGACAAAATAAATCTTATTTTAGGGGGTAGATTTATTAAATTCCTCGAACTTTTAGTTCGAGGTTTTTTTTGTCCAATTTTTAAATGGATTTAAGTAAAGACTAGAATTATAATACTTTTTATCACTTGTTACTTCAACTCCCAAGTAGTTAGGTTTTAAAAAAGTCTCATTTTTATTTTTTAGTTCTATTTCTGCGATAACTAACCCTTTATTTGTTCCTAAAAACTCATCGATTTCGATGATATGATTTCCTAATTTGTGATAATATCTATTTTTTTCAATAACTCCATTTTCGCAAAGCATCATTAATTCTTTAGCCTCCTTTAGATCAATTTCTTTTTCCCATTCAAACCGAGTTGTTCCACTCGCATCTGAAATACCTTTAATAGTTAAAAAAGCCAAATTATCAATTATTCTAACCCGAACAACTCTTTTTTTATTGGAGTTCAGATACCCTTGAGTTATGTATTTTTTATCATAACACATTTTTTTGAAATCGTTATTTTTCAGTAAAAACTTCCTTTCAATTTCTATATTCATTTTTATTATTCTTTGTACTAATGTAATGGATTTATCGTTATTGTTATAAGAAATAAATATATTTGACTTCAATTTATTTACATGCTCAAGAGACTTTTCATATTCTTTAGTTTTTCAACATTTTCTTTGGTAGCTCAAGTAGATTATAGTGATGCTTGGGAAGATTTTTATTCATACAACAATGTTAAAGATCTTATTAAAGTAGATAACATGTTATATGCATTAACAGACAATGCAATGTTTACTTATGATTTTATAACTGAAGAAACAGAAAAACTATCTTCAGTTCAGGGATTGTCTGGCGAGACCACTTCAGCAATTCATTACAGTATTCAAAGCGATAGGCTGGTCATTGGTTATAAAAATGGATTGGTAGAGGTTATAGATTCTGACGGCAGTATTACAATTTCTGCAGATATCTTAAATTTTAATCAAACAGGTGAAAAAAGTATTAATGATATTTTTGAATATGAAGGGAAGCTATACTTATCTACTTCTTTTGCTATTATAGAATATGATATTGATCAATTAGAATTTGGAGATACATTTTTTATAGGAAATAATTCTACAGATGTAAAAATAAATGAAATAGTAGTTTTTAATGATTTTATTTTCGCTGCCACTGAACGAGGTATTTACAAAGCAGATATTAATAACGCAAATTTAATTGATTTTAATAATTGGAATTTAATTTCATCAGTCAATAATAATTATACAAACATCACCATCTTCAATAATAAAATCTACACCACATTAGACAAAAATCTGTACGAAGTTACAGAAACAAATGAGTTTGTTTTAATTGAAAATTACGCTTCATCAATCATCAGTTTAAAAGGCTCATCAACTAATTTGTCTGTTGCCTTTAATAGTTCTGTGAATGTCTACAATATTAATTTTGATTTAGTACTTCAAAATAATGCAGATCTTAATTTTGATTATATCTTAAATGCTGCTTTTGCTGAAAACAATCAGATTTTTTTAGCTACAGAACAATTTGGGATTTTAACATCACTAACTACACAGGATATCATTTTTCAAGAAATTCATCCTGAAGGACCAGTATCAAATGATATATTTTCTGTAACAGCAAAAAACAACCAATTATGGTTGGTTTACGGGGGGTATTCACCAACTATGGCACCTATTTTGCCAAAACTAGGATATAGTCATTACAACGGAGAGAATTGGTTTACAAAAGAAAATGATCCTGACAATTCTTTTCCAGGATTTGTGGATGTTACGCTAGATCCAAATAATGAGAATAAAGCATTTATTAGTAGCTTTGGAAGTACTAATCAAATTAACACCTATCAAACAGGAGGGTTATTTGTTGTTGAAAATGACGAAATTACTAACTTTTATAATAATTTGAATAGCCCTTTGGAGAATATCTACGAATCGGATCCCTCAAATAGTAGTGTAACGGTAAGAATTCCTGGCTCTGTATTTGATAATCAAGGAAACTTATGGATGACTAATATTGGTGCATCTAATGAATTGAAAAAGTTTTCAAATGGTTCGTGGACTGAATATGATCTTAGTTCAGTGAAGTCAAACTTTTCTGCTGGTGCCGTCACGGTCATAATATCAGATAGAAATAATTCTATTTGGATGGGTTCTAGAAGTGATGGCGTTATAGCATTTAACCAAAACGGTGAAAGGATTAGATCTTTAACTTCCACAATAACTGAAGGAAGTTTACCAAATTTAAGAGTGGTTAGTCTGGCATCAGATGCAGACAACAGGATTTGGATTGGAACCATTTCTGGATTAGTGGTCTTTAATAACGCATCAGGTGTTTTTGATGCCGATGTGGTAGATGCACAGCCTATAATTTTTGAAGAGGATGGAATTGCCAAAAAATTACTTGGAGATCAATATGTTTCAGCTATAGCAGTGGATGGTGCAAACAACAAATGGTTTGGGACATCCGATGGAGGAGTGATTTATACCAACCCAAATGGCCAGACAACAATAGCTAATTTTAGCAAAGAAAATTCGCCATTACCTTCCAATAGAATTACAAAAATTGCAGTAGATAAAGAATCTGGAAAAGTTTTTTTTGCAACGGATAAGGGAATTGTTGCCTACAATAGTAATGTGGCTCCTTTTGGAGAGACATTAGGAGAAGTATATGCATATCCAAACCCAGTTAGAAAGTTTCATAATATTGTAACTATTGATGGGAGAAACGGTACAAATTTACCAAAAGGAACTAATGTGAAGATTTTGGATGTTGCTGGGAATTTAGTGTATGAGTCCAATGTTGTAGAAGGTCAACAATTGCAGGGAGGCAAAGTGATTTGGGATAAAAAGAATTTGGCTGGAACCTACGTGGCTTCAGGAATCTACATAGTTTTATTAGCAAATGAAGATGCATCAGAAACATCAATAACAAAAATAGCAATCATCAATTAATGACGGTAATATCATCTAAAGCGATTGTTATTAGTACTATTAAATACAGCGATACCAGTTTAATCGTTAGACTTTATACTGAAGAAGTAGGTTTAGTTTCTTTCTTGTTAAAAGGAGTTTTAAAATCAAAAAAAGGAAAATTAAGAACAGCTTATTTTCAACCATTGAATCAGCTTTCTATTATTTTTAGTCATCAAGAAAAAAGAAATTTACAACTATTAAAAGAAGCTCAAATAATTCATGTATACCAGACTATTTATACCTCTATTACAAAGCAATCTATAGTTTTATTTTTATCTGAGGTTTTATCTAGTGCAATTCAAGAGGAAGAAAATAATACCTTACTGTATAAATATCTTGAACATTCTCTAATGTGGTTAGACTCTCACGAACACATATCCAATTTTCACTTACTGTTTTTACTAAATCTCACCAAATTTTTAGGTTTTTATCCAGACGTTTCTCAATCTAATAAAAATGGCTTTCATTTAAGCGAAGGTTTTTTTACAGACAACCTTCAAATTAAGGAAGTTATCAAAGGAAATGAAATAAATCAGTTCAAAAAGCTTTTAGGCATAAATTTTGATAAGATTGAGTATATGAATTTTTCAAAAACTGAAAGGCAAAAATTATTACAAACATTAATTCGTTATTTTGAATTACATTTGGGCGGATTTAGAATTCCTAAATCTTTAGCAGTTTTAGAAACAGTATTTAGTAAATGAGAACTATAGGATTTTTAATACTTTTTTTGCTACCCTTTTCATCTTTTACACAAGAGTTAAAAGTTTTAGACGAAGAAACTGGGAAGCCCATATATAATGTCAATGTTTTTACTGAGGCGCCTTATTTTAATTCCTCTACGAATTCAAAAGGGATTGTAGACATTTCTTTAGTAAAGGAAAAAGATATTTTATTTTTTTCTCATATTTCATACGCTTTAAAAAGTATTTCAAAGGAGCTTATAAAAAACAACTTCACTATATACTTAGCTAAACAATCTGAACAACTAGATGAGGTAGTTTTATCTGTATTTAAAAGAGATGCAAAAACAAATAGAGTGGCAGAAAGAGTTGCCGTATTAACATCTAAAGAAATTGAAAAATTATCTCCACAAACTTCTGCTGATTTATTAGCAGCTATTCCTGGCATTAAGATTCAAAAATCTCAAATGGGTGGAGGAAGCCCTGTAATTAGAGGTATGGAGTCCAATAGGGTTATGTTAGTGGTAGATGGGGTTAGAATGAATAACGCTATTTACAGAAAAGGCCATTTACAAAATGCCATTACCGTTGCACCAAATCAATTAGATAAAACAGAAATTGTTTTTGGGCCATCATCCGTAATTTATGGATCTGATGCCCTAGGTGGTGTTATCCATTATTATACGAAAACACCTAAATTATCAGAAAAAACTAAAGTCACTTCGAGTTTTTTTAATCGATATTCTTCTATTAATAATGAAATTACAAATAACGCTTCAGTAGAAATAGGCAATAAAAAATGGGCCTCATTCACAAGTATTTCTTATAGTGATTTTGGAGATTTAAAAATGGGTAAAAATCGTTCTCATGGATTCAATAATTGGGGTAAAGTTTTTCAGTATTCAGAAAATTCAAATGATTTTTACTCAAGTTCAGCAACTGTAAATTCTGATGAAAACCTTCAACGAAATACAGCATATAACCAAACAGACCTCTTACAAAAATTCTTCATCCCTCTAACTGATAAGACAGAATTGAAACTTAATTTGCAATATTCTACATCTTCAGATATTCCGAGGTTTGATAGATTAGATGAAAAACATGAAGGAACTCTAAAATTTGCAGAATGGTATTATGGTCCTCAAGAAAGATTGTTGATTTCTCCACAATTGGTTATTAATCCAGGAAAATCTTGGTTAGATAAAGGTACATTTACATTAGCCTATCAAAACATTAAAGAATCTAGAATACAAAGAAAATTATCAAGCCTAGAAAGATCATATAGAAATGAGAATGTTGATATCTTTAGTGTTAATGGAGATTTTATGATTCCATTAAGTAAAAATGAAAACAGAGCTTTTACTTATGGTTTTGAATTCTTACACAATGATGTTATCTCAGATGCTTTTGGAAAAACTTTGGAGGTTTTAGGAAATGATATTATTGGAACTTCAGATAATTTTAATGTCCAAACTCGTTATCCAGACGGCGGTAGTAGCTATGTGAGTTCAGCTGTTTATCTGGGATATAGAGAAGATGTAACTGCCAAATCAACACTAAATACTGGAGTTCGTTTTACCCGTACAAATCTGAAGGCCTCATGGATAGATCAATCTATAATTATATTACCTGAGACTAATATTAAATTAGACAATTCTGCTTTGACTGCAACATTAGGTTATGTTTACAAGCCCAATAAAAATATTCAGCTAAATACTGTTATTTCATCTGGCTTTAGATCTCCTAATATAGATGATGTAGGTAGAGTTAGAGAAAAATCTGGAAATATTACTGTACCAAACATACATTTAAAACCTGAGTATGCGTACAGTGCTGAAATAGGAATACAAAAGTATTTTAACGATAAAAAATTTAGATTTGGGTTTAACACCTACTATACTTTATTAAAACATTATATCATTAGAGATGATTTCTCTATGTATGGGAATTCATCTTTTGATGGGCAATTATTATATGATGATGAAATGGGTAATATTGTCGCCAATCAAAATAGAGGGAATGCTTATATTCACGGTTATACAGCAAGTTATCAGGGTAAATTATCAGAATACTTTACTACTAACGGTTTTATTACCTACACCAAGGGAAGAACTTATGATTCTAAAGAACCCCTCTCATCAATTCCACCCTTATTTGGTCAATTTGATATAAATTTCACAAATAAAAAGTTTCAATTAGGTACGAGTTTTCGATTTAATTCTAAAAAAGACATTGTTGATTTTAATTTTACCGAAGGTATAGATAATCATGATTTAACCCCTATTGTCAATGAAAACGCAACAGAAGATATTGATAAATATTTTGGCTCACCAAGTTGGGCAACTTTAGGATTTAATAGTAGTTATAAATTTAATAAAAATTGGAAGTTACAAGGAATGATCAGTAATGTATTTGATCAACACTTTAGAGAATTTGCCTCAGGAATATCTGCACCAGGTAGAAACTTTTCTTTTTCTTTAATTACGGTTTTTTAATTTTTTTATTTCCTTCATCATCAAAGTTTTTATTTAATTCTTTTTCTGTACTAATTATAGCAATTAGTAATGTGAAAATCATAAAAGCCATTGAAAACCAAGAATTCATCAAAGCTTCATTAATAAAGGTTAATGCCAAGGCAGCAATAAAACTAATTCCTGAATATTTAAGTAATGTAATACCAAATAATCTATTTGCAAAATCCCAAACAGTGCGGTTTTGCATTGTTCTGTGTGTTCTATACCCATAAATACTATTTATTTTTTTTGGGGGAAAATAATAAAAGATAATACTCAGAAAGAAAATCAATCCGTTAACACTTAATACATAGGTAAAGGCATTCATACTAATTATTTTTTTAATGGTCTTAACAATCCTTCTTGTGCAACTGTAGCAATTAATACACCATCTCTTGTGAAAATATTTCCGGTAGCCAAACCTCTAGCTCCTGAAGTACTTGGTGATACAACAGAAAATAACATCCAATCATTAAAATCAAAATCTCTAAAAAACCACATTGAATGATCTAAGCTCGCCATTTGTGTATTTCCAATACTAGCTTTACTCGCATTTGGTTTTAATGCAGCGTTTAAAATATTATAATCCGAAATGTAGGTTAATATTTGATGTTTTAATGTTAACTCTAAATCTGAAGTATTTCCTTTTAATTTAAACCACATGTCTTCAACTGGAGGAAGATCTTTTCTTTCCATAGGATTCAAAACCTGAACAGGTTTAAAGTCAATAGGTCTCTCAATACTCAAAAAGTCTCGTAGCTGAGAAGGGATAAAATTTCCATATTGAGAAAGCAATTCACTCCAGCTTAAAAGTTCTTCTGGTTGTTTGATTGATGTTTTTATAGGTTCTTGATGTTCATACCCGTCTTCTTTTTTATGAAATGAAGCTGCTAGAATAAAAATTGTATTATTTTTTTGGATCGCAGTAACTCTTCTAGTAGAGAAACTCCCACCGTTCCTCATTTCAGTAACTTTAAAAGTTATTGGAATGGTTAAATCACCAGGAAGTAAAAAATAGGAATGTAGAGAGTGAACAAAACGATCATTAGGGATGGTTTGATATGCTGCATGTAATGCTTGAGCTAAAACTTGTCCTCCAAAAACTCTAGAGTTACCAATAGTTTTGCTTATTCCTGTATAGGTTTGAGAATCCTCTTTTTTTAATGTTAGGATATTTACTAAATCATCTATTGTTTTCATGAATTTTTTTATCTCTTTTAAATGGAAACTTTTGGTTAAATTCAGTAGGTTGAATCTTATGCAAAAATAATTTTAAAAATTTATTTCTAATGGATTTTTTGTGACGAATATATACTGTTAGCTCCTGAGGTTCTGCTCCAACAGAACTTTTAATTTCACTAGCTGTTCTTCCAAAGTTTAACACTTCAATTTTATGATCAATGGCAGTCTTGATATAGTCATAAAGCATCCTTTGATATATTGCGAATTGTTTATTGAGTTCATAATCTATTCCGACAAAATGTGCATCCAGATGATTTTCATTAATCATTCCAGACATAAACCCCACCATTTTGTCATCAATCCAATATGACTTTAGGATATATGAATGTTCTAATTTAGTTTTAAGACTTTTATAGGTTTGTAAATTAAACCCCCCTAGATTAAATGCTGCTTTTGTTACAACTTTTTTATACAATTCAGTCATTTTAAGCAGATGTTCATCAAAATTTAAAACAGAAATTTCTTTTGTAACCAAATCATTACTAAGTTTCATAGCTTTTTTAGCCTTTACTCTAAACTTTGTTTTTAGCGCGGCCAAGTAGTCCTCAAAATTTTGCCATTTAGGATCAATTTTTAAAATCATATTTGGTTCAATATTGAAAGAATAATAACCCAAACTAATCAGCTCTTTGGTTATGGGTAAAGATTCAGTCCTAAAATCTTTCATCATAAATATATCGATTGGATTTTCTTGATTACTATTTTGCGTATGATGAAGAATGCCCTTTGATATTTTTCTTAAAATAAGTTTCTTATTTTCACCTTTCTTAATAAAAATTCCATGCTCACCACTTACAAATGCGTTACCACAATTAATTATTTTTAGCGGTTTTTCTTTTGGAATAATAGCTAATCTTTTTCCAATTGAAGTTATATTTTTAAATAAGGTTGAGGTATCTTTTTCTATTGCTTCTAATTGAAAGTTTATTATTTGAACATTGGCAAAAGCAATAGCTTTTTCATTTTTATTTTTTAATACAATGTAATAAAAGAATAAATGAGAATTGTGTTTTTCTAAAGCTTCTAAATAGTTTGATGAAAAATACAAGTTATGAGAACAATTTAGTTCTTTCCATACCATATTAGGAATATCAGCTACTGTATTGAATACTAATATTTGAGCGTTGTTATGGTCTAAATTCAAAAAACTTTTTTTATGTTAAAGATGCTTAAAATTATTTTTATTTATTCTAAATAAATGCTTATTTTTGTATGCAAGTACGTTTTAAAATGATTGTATTTTACAGTTTAGAAAATCCAATAATAAAAATTACAAACACATCATCTGTTTGTAATAATAGCTGTTCATTAAATTGTATTAAACCTAAAAACAAATGTTGTTTTAAGTATAAAAAAAAGGGCATCAACTGCAAGCGATGCCCGAATATTTTTTTGAGAGAAGCTTCTTAATTCCACAAAATTATAATGTGAAAGAGTTATAGTCTTCTATTTAAAAGCATTTAAGCCAGTAATATCCAATCCTGTAATTAACAAATGAATGTCATGAGTACCCTCATAGGTAATTACACTTTCTAAATTCATAGAGTGACGCATAATAGAATATTCACCACTAATTCCCATGCCTCCTAATATTTGTCTTGCTTCTCTAGCAATGTTGATTGCCATATCTACATTATTTCTTTTTGCCATAGAAATTTGTGCAGTTGTAGCTTTTCCTTCATTACGCAAAACTCCCAAGCGCCACGTTAATAATTGTGCCTTAGTAATTTCGGTAATCATTTCAGCTAATTTTTTTTGTTGTAATTGAAATTGACCAATAGGTTTACCAAATTGAATACGTTCTTTGCTGTAACGCAAAGCAGTATCATAACAGTCCATAGCAGCTCCTATAGCGCCCCATGCTATTCCATAACGCGCAGAGTCTAAACAGCCTAAAGGTGCTCCCAAGCCAGACTTATTTGGTAATAAATTTTCTTTTGGAACTTTTACATTGTCAAAGATTAACTCACCAGTAGAAGAGGCTCTTAAAGACCATTTGTTATGAGTTTCTGGAGTAGAAAATCCTTCCATATCTCGCTCAACAATTAGACCATGTATTCTTCCCTCTTCATTTTTAGCCCATACAACAGCAACTTGTGCGAGAGGCGCATTAGAAATCCACATTTTTGCACCATTTAAAAGATAATGATCTCCCATATCTTTAAAATTAGTTGTCATTCCTCCTGGGTTAGATCCATGATCAGGTTCAGTTAATCCAAAACAACCCATCCATTCACCGGAAGCTAATTTTGGTAAATATTTGTTTCGCTGTGCTTCATTTCCATATTTCCATATGGGATACATCACTAAAGAGGATTGTACAGATGCTGTAGATCTTACACCTGAGTCACCTCTTTCTATTTCTTGCATAATCAAACCATAAGAAATTTGATCTAAGCCTGCACCTCCATATTCTTCTGGGATATAGGGTCCAAACGCACCTATATCTGCTAAGCCTTTAATAATTTGCTTTGGGAATTTAGCATTTTGAGCATATTCCTCAATTATAGGTGATACATCTCTTTTTACCCACTCTCTTGCAGCTTCTCTAACTAACTTGTGTTCTTCAGTAAGTAAGTCATCTATTTGATAGTAGTCAGGGGCTTGAAATAAATCTGGTTTCATGTTCTTTGATTTGTTTACAGACATCAAATTTAAAGAATAGATGTCAATTTAGACAAGTTTTAAATATTTTTTTATTGGTTTAAAAATTTTGATAGCAATACATGAAAGTGATGAACTCCCTTTTCCCGTTTCGGAGAAAATCGTCCAGCTTTATAAAATGAAGAACGAACCCCTTTTTGTACGTTTTCTACCACAACTTCATCTTCTTTTTCTACTTTTTCAAGATTACTTCCTGCACCTTTATTTAATTTAGTAGGATCTAAAACATAGCTAATAAAAGAAACTTTTGTTTTACTGATCTCTAAAGGCTTTACAATATTAATAGACAACCCCCATGGATAAAAGTTGAACATTATATTTGGGAAAACCCAAAAATAGTAGGCAGCTACTCTTTTTCCATAATCTATATGATTTTGAGGAAATTCAAAGATTTCTGTAGCTTCATCTGAATAGCCAATTTGTAAATTACAATGCTCATAAATAATTGTTTCATAACTACCATAATCCAAAACTTCGTTAAGACTCTCGTGAACAAAAGGTACATGAAACCCCTCTAAATAGTTGTCGCAGTACAAGGCCCAATTCGCATCAATTAGGAAGTCTTTTTGTAATGTTTTTTCAAGTTTAAATTCATCTATAGGTAAAAAACCTATTCTTTCATTCATAATATTAATCACCTCTTGAAAATCAAAACTTGGATTGAGTCCTGCAAATAAAAGATGCCCCCATTTTTTTAAAGGGAACCTATGAAGATGATCACAAGGTCTTGGGAAATTTTCAGCATCGGTAAACTCAGGCATAAATTCAAACTTACCCTGTAAGTTAAATCGTCTTCCATGATAAGAGCAAGTCAGTTTTTTTGTTGTCTTAGATGTTAATGCAAGTAAATTCCCTCTGTGCGTACACACATTTGTGAGACAATTGATGTGACCATCTTTATCCCTCGTTAATAGTAGGGGTTCAGTTAAAAAACCATCTAACAAAATGAAGGGATGAACAGATTGTGGCTTATCAACTAAACTTTCATCACCTACCCATTGCCAAGATTTTAAAAAAACTTTTTCTTTAATTATTTCAAAAACAACAGGATCTTTATAAAAAGTAGCAGGGAGTGTTTCTGCTTTTGTGATATCTGAATTAATTTTAAATCTCATTTTGGTTGTTTATTTAAATTGTACCTTTCAAGAGTTTGATTCTAAAATTACATAAATTAAATGAGTTCTAGTAACAAAAAAATTGGTTTGATAACAGCAACGTCTTTGGTTGTTGGAAATATGATTGGTGCAGGGATATTTATACTTCCAGCCTCATTATCAACTTATGGCAGTATCAGTTTATTAGGATGGGTTTTTACTGCGTCAGGTGCTATAATCTTAGCAAAAATATTCAGTAATTTAAGTAAGATTATTGTAAATAAAAGCGGAGGGCCTTATGCGTATTCAAAAGAAGGGTTTGGAGATTTTATTGGTTTTCTAGTTGCATGGGGATATTGGATTTCTACATGGATTAGTAATGCTGCTATTGCTATTGCAATTATAGGAGCATTGAGTTTCTTTTTTCCAATTTTAGAAACAAATTCATTTTTAGCGGTTAGTATTGGTTTATCAATGATTTGGTTTTTTACTTGGATTAATTCCAATGGGGTAAGATCTTCAGGTAAAATTCAAGTTATTACAACGGTTTTAAAAATACTTCCATTGGTATTTGTTATCATTTTTGGTCTCTTTTTTTTTAGTCTTGATAATTTTCCAAAATTTAATTTGACAGGTGAAACAGACTTTACCACATTTTCATTAGTAGCCGCATTAACATTATATGCTTTTTTAGGTTTAGAATCGGCTAGTATCCCTGCCGAGAATATAAAAAATCCATCAAAAATAGTTCCTAAAGCAACCATGCTTGGTACAATTATTAGTACTTGTATTTATATTTTAGGAACCGTTGTTTTATTTGGAATTTTACCCACAGAAACTTTGCAAAATTCTCCAGCCCCATTTGCTGAAGCAGGACAAGTTATTGGGGGTAAATATGCAGGTTATTTTGTTGCTATGGGAGCTGCAATTTCTGGAATGGGAGCACTTAATGGTTGGATTTTAATATTAGCACAAATCCCCATGGCAGCAGCAAAAGATAATATATTCCCAAAAGTTTTTAAAAAAAATAACAAAAAAGGGGCTCCTATTTTAGGTCTCATTATTGGAAGTTTATTAAGTTCTGTAGTTATGTTAATGAATTTTTCAGACAGCCTGGTTACCCAATTTACTTTTATGGTAAATTTAACTGTCTTAGCCTGCTTGGTTCCTTATTTATTTGTTTCTGCAGCCTATATTATTATTGTTATCCAAAAAAATAAAGAGACTAGTAGTATTATGAAAACAGTTATTTTAGGTCTTTTAGGGTTTTTATATTCTTTGTGGGCAATATATGGTTCAACAGCAGAAGTTGTTTTTTATGGATTTTTATTATTATTGCTTGGAATTCCATTTTATGTTTTAATGCAATGGAATAAATCAAAAACAAAATGAAAAAAACTCATCATTCGGAATATTTAAAATTAAAAACGCTGTATTTAAAATCTGCAGAAAATTCGTTTTACTCAGAGAAGCAGCTTTCAGAACAATGGGAAGAATTACAGTTTCTTTCAAAACCTAGTTTTGAAAAATCCTTAAAAGAATACGATACATTTCAATTATTTCTTGCCAATAAAAATATAGAATTATCTTTTTTTCCTGAGAATGAGAACACATGGATAGACTCCATTTATTGCAGAGATGCTTCAATTGCTACAGATTTTGGAATGATTATTTGTAATATGGGGAAGAAGGGAAGAGTACATGAACCTAAAGCACAATTAGAGACTTATCAAAAAAATGGTATGGGTGTACTTGGAGAGATTAAGTATCCTGGAACCTTAGAAGGAGGAGATGTAGCTTGGTTAGATCAAAACACATTGGCTGTTGGACATACCTATAGAACAAATCAAGAAGGGATTCATCAATTAAAATCTTTATTGCACCCTAAAGGAATAGAGGTAATTGTTGTTGAGCTGCCACATTATAAAGGTAAAGAAGATGTTTTTCATTTGATGTCTATACTCAGTCCTATTGATAAAAATTTAGCCGTAGTCTATTCTCCTTTAATGCCAATTAAATTTAGAAATGAATTACTACAAAGAGGTTTTCAATTACTAGAAGTTCCAGATGAAGAATTTGAATCTATGGGATGTAATGTTTTAGCGGTAGCTCCAAGAGAATGTTTGATGGTTGACGGAAATCCAATCACAAAAAAATTACTTGAGAATGCAGGATGTCAAGTGTTTAGTTATAAGGGAAATGAGATTAGTGTAAAAGGTGGTGGAGGCCCTACTTGCCTAACACGTCCAATGCAAAGAACACTTTCTTAAATAAGTTACTTTTCTCTAATTTGGAAATTGTATCTAAGATATTACTTTCTAAAAACCCTTTTATGTAAGTTTGTAAAGATGAACAATTCGTTAGGTAAAAAAGAAAGATTAAAAAGCCAAAAACTCATAGGGAGACTTTTTGAGGAAGGTGCCTCATTAAAAATTTTTCCTTTCAGGCTGATTTATATTACTACAGAAAAATCTCAATTACAGTCTTCATTCTCAGTTCCAAAAAGAAATTTTAAAAAAGCAGTAGACCGAAATAGGATTAAAAGATTAATTAAAGAAGCGTATCGATTAGAGAAAAAAAATGCATTTAAAACATCAAACTATAATTGTGTTTTTATGATTACTTATCTTGGTAAGAAAGAACCATCATTTCTTGAAGTACAAAAAAAAATTCGAGAACTTTTAAAATTATTTATTGAAACACAAGCAAGAAATGAAAATGAATAACTTCTCAATAAGAAAACAGACACTATTAGCACTAACTATTTTAGCTATTTTACTTTCTTTTTCCTTTAAATCAAATTTTTTTGAAGTTGCAAAACAGTTGGAGATTTACACAACATTATTTAAAGAACTGAATCTATATTACATAGATGAAATTAATCCTGCTGAATTTACAAATAGAGCGATAAAAAACACGTTAAAAGAATTAGATCCCTATACAAATTATTTTGATGAACAAGGAGTTGAAGCAGCAAGAATTAGTAGAGAGGGAGAATATTCAGGGATTGGTGTTTCGGTTTTTTTTGATAAAAAGGGGATTACATTAAATGAGGTTTTCAAAGGCTATGAGGCAGATGTAAAAGGTCTTAAAGCTGGAGATATTATTATAAAAGTTGGAAATCAATCTCTTGAAAACATGGATAAGGATCAACTTTCACAAATGTTAAAAGGTGCACCAAACACCTCTTTAGATATTTCTGTTTTGAGACAAGGAGATGTTATAAAAAAAACAGTTATTACAGAAAAAATTGAACGAAATCCCGTACCCTTTTATGATTTAATTGACCTTGAAACAGGGTATATTGTTTTAACTAGATTTAATCAAAAAGCTTCTTCAGAGGTTAAAAAGGCTTTTTTAGATTTAAAGAAGAGAGGCATGAAAAAGTTAATCTTTGATTTAAGAAATAATCCAGGTGGCTCTTTGGGAGAAGCTATAAACATCTCAAATTTTTTCCTACCAAAAGGAAGTAAAATTACATCAACAAAAGCTAAAGTTAGAAAATGGAGTACTACTTACAACGCATCAAAAATCCCTTTAGATATTGAAATTCCTCTCACTATTTTAGTTAATGAAAGTTCAGCTTCTGCTTCTGAAATAGTTGCGGGTGCACTTCAAGATTATGATAGAGCGATTATTGTGGGAGAGCGCTCTTTTGGGAAGGGTTTGGTTCAGCGCTACAGAAATCTATCTTATGGGACGCAACTCAAACTTACCATATCTAAATACTACACTCCAAGTGGAAGGTGTATCCAAGAATTAGATTATGCGAATAGAGATAATAAAGGAGAGGTTCCGAAATTTTCAGATGGAACGGTAACTTCTTTTAAAACTAAAAATGGAAGGCTTGTATTTGATGGAGGAGGAATTACTCCAGATGTAGTCGTAGGCTTTTCAAAAAGAAACAAAACTACTAAAGCCTTACTAAACTCAAGAGCAATTTTTAATTTTACAACGGATTTTTATTATAAAAACCCATCAATAAGTTCAATTGATGATTTTTCTTTTACTTCATCAAATTTTAAAAGCTTTTTGAATTATATCAAAATTTCTGATACTACTTTTAAAACCTCTCAAGAGCGTCTTTTTTTAGATGCATTCAAATCATTTTCAAAACCAAAATTAATTTCCTCTGAATATCAAGAAATAAAAAAGAAATTACTTCAAGCAAAAATTGAAAATATTTCAAAAGATCAAGATTTTATATCAGCTCTTATTATGGAAAATATTTTAATTAGATATTTTTATAAAAAAGGAACCTACGAGAATAAATTAAAAAAAGATAAAGTACTTCTTGAAGCACTAAAAATACTTAAAAATAAAAACCAATATACCCAAATCCTTAATGGAGCTTAATTCTAGCCGAATTACTTATCTTTACAGCCTAAAAATACGATGTTGCAAACCAACCACAAAGAAAGAACAAGAGCACAAGAATCAACAAACGCAATTGAGCGTTTGTACATATCTATGCGACATTTATTTAGCAGAGGTTTTTATAAACCTATGGGTATTTCGGGGGAAACCTTACGGAAATCACTTTTACTTCTTAGACCCGAAATTTATGGATCTATAGCAGAGGAACGCGTAGAGTTAAATGGGTTAATTTATGTGATAGAGCGCTTACCGGAGGGAATTGAGGAGTGTCAGTTTATAAATCTTACGGCTGATGAGCGATATAATAAATCTCATTTTAAGGTAATTATTCCTCCTAAAAGAAGAAGAAATTGTTATAGAATTGACAAAGACCAAATGAATATTGAAATTACTAGGGGTCGATCAGAAATCTATGATATTTTAACACACCTTACTTTTTTATTCATAGAATCTCATAAAATAAAAGACCGTGTTTTGTTAAATACAAAAGGAGATGTTACCCGTGAATGGAAAAACTTAGAGGAGGTTGTTCTTCATCATAAAAAAATTTCTGAAGAAGAAAGAGAAGTTGCAAAAGTTCATTTAGCAAGCGTCCTGGGCAGAACTTATGATGAAGTTGCTGATACGTATAAAGCTTTTTACTCCTCAGAAAATCCAGATCGTTTTTTTCAAATTATATATTGGTTAGGGAAACTTGCTATCACTGAAAGTTGTTATCAACAAAAAAGAACCATTAATTTTAGTTCTGTTTTAGGTGAAGGTATAGGGCATCATATTTATGGAGAGATTTGGGCAAACAATATAAAGAAAGTATTAAAAAATCATCAGCTTTTAGAAAGGCCAATACACATTATCAGTGCAAATATGCATAGCGTGTTAAATACTATTTATGCAACTGATGCGTTATCTACAATAGCAAAGGGAAAACAAGGATTTGAATTGTATGAATTATTGAGTAATAGTGATAGTAAGCCGCTACAGAAAAAAGTAAAAGAATACGCGTCTGAAAATGGGTTGATTTACATAAAAGATACTTCTGGAACCAACATTAATGTTCAGGTGATAGACACTAAAAAGGTAGGGGAAAATAAATCACAATTTAAAAAAGAAAACATTAAAGGTGAACCCCCGGTAATTATAGTAATGGATTATGCTTTCGGTGAGCAAGCTTACGAAACTATGGACGAATTATTAAAGCCTTATAAAGAAAATAAAAGTTCAATTCATTTAAATGTTGAATCTATATCAATTATGGGTAAAGCTGGAATTTTAGAGGGAGGAAAAGGAGATATTATGATTCCTTCTGCACATATTTTTGAGGGCACAGCAGATAATTATCCATTTACAAATGAATTGACCAAGGAAGACTTAGAAGGCTTTGGAGTAGCTTCTTTTGATGGTGCTATGGTTACGGTATTAGGAACCTCTCTTCAAAATAAAGATCTATTGAAATTTTTCCATGATTCAACTTGGAATGTAATTGGCCTAGAAATGGAGGGGGCACACTATCAAAAAGCTATTCAGGCAGCTTCTAAGATACGAGGTAATATATCTGAAGATGTAAAAGTACGTTATGCGTATTATGCTTCTGATAATCCTTTAGAAACTGGAGCTACTTTAGCTTCGGGTGGTTTAGGGATGTCTGGTGTTACTCCAACCTATGCAATTACAAAAAAAATACTAGAACAAATTTTTCAATACTAAAACTAATCAAAGAAATAATATGTCAACAGCTAAAAATAAAAACGAAGAAGAGGTAGATTTAGGGTCTCTATTTGTAACTATTGGAAAAGGATTTAAAAACTTTTTTAATTTTATTGGAAGTATATTTAAGGGAATATTTCATTTTTTAATCATAACCCTTCTGTTTTTTAAGGAACATTTATTAAAAATTATTGTTGCTGGGTTACTGGGGTTTATTTTTGGAGCCTATTTAGATTACAATAAAGGAGTTATTTATGAGTCTAAAATGCTAGTAAAGCCAAATTTTGATAGCACCAAGCAATTGTATGCTAATATTTTATTTTATAATGATCTAGTAAATCAGAAAGAGTATAACCTATTAATGGAGACTTTTCAAATTAATCAACAGGAAGCCGAATCATTAAGAGAATTTTCTATTGAGGCCTTGATGAATGAGAATGATATCATAATTTCATATGATAAATTAGCGGTCTCAGTTGATACTTTAGCTATTAACGATTATGATTTCGAATCCTTCAAGAAAGCATTTACAAACTATGATTATTTTATTCATGAAGTTAAAGTAACATCCACTCAAAATAAAATTTTTAAAAAATTTGATAAAATAATTTTATCTTCTGTCTCAGAAAATGACTACTTCAGGAATATTAATAATTCAGAAAAATCTAATTTAGATAGAAGTTATAATCTTTACGATAAAAACATTAGTCAAATAGATACTTTAAGGAAAGTATATGAAAATGTTTTATTAGAAAATGCAAAAAAATCTACATCAGGCACTAATATTAATTTGAGTGCAGAAGTTAATAAAAATGTAGATATAGAGCTTTTTAAAATAAATAGAAACTTGGATTCTTATTTAACCCAAATAAGTAAAAAAAAGTCAGAAAAAGATAAAATAATCAATGTTATTTCAAGTTTTCAAAAAGTTGGAAATATTTCAGGAGGAATTTTGAAATCAAGTAAATTTATATATTTTTCTATTGGTTTTATTGCAATGGTATTCATGTTACTTCTTATAAAACTTAATGCTTTTTTAGATAAGTATACTAAATAATAGTGTTGGTAATTTTTTGTCAACACATAAAAAATTAAATTTCTTAATGTTAGAGTTAAAAAATAAATCAATATTAATTACTGGAGGAACAGGCTCTTTGGGAAAAGCCTTAACGAAACATATCTTAGACAACTATCCGAAAGTTAAAAAAGTAGTTATTTTTTCCAGGGATGAGCAGAAGCAATTCCAAATGTCGCAAGACTTTCCTTCTAGTCAATATCCTCAAATCCGATTCTTTATTGGGGATGTAAGAGATAAAGATAGATTAGTCAGAGCTTTTCAACACATAGATTATGTAATCCATGCCGCTGCCATGAAACATGTTCATATAGCAGAATACAATCCTGGTGAATGTATAAAAACAAATATTGGCGGTGCTGAAAATATTGTTGAAGCTTCTCTTCAGAGCAATGTAAAAAGAGTTGTTGCACTTTCAACAGACAAGGCATGTGCACCAATTAATTTATACGGAGCAACAAAATTAACTTCAGATAAACTTTTTATTGCAGCAAACAATATAAAAGGGGAAAAACAAATAAGGTTTTCTGTAGTACGATACGGAAATGTCATGGGGTCTAACGGTTCAGTAATTCCTTTTTTTATTAACAAAAAGAAACAAAGTAATAGTTTGCCAATAACAGATCCTAACATGACACGATTTAATATTTCTCTTCGAGGAGGAGTAAGTATGGTAATGCATGCCTTAGAACATGCCTGGGGTGGTGAATTATTTGTGCCAAAAATACCATCATATAAAATTATGGACGTAGCAGAAGCTATTGGTCCAAATTGTAGTAAACCAATTATTGGGATAAGGCCAGGAGAGAAGGTTCACGAAGAAATGATAACACCTTCAGATTCTTTTTATACCTATGATTTAGGAAAGTATTATACAATTTTACCTGCTACACACATGTGGGACTTAAAGGAGTATTTAAGTACATTTAAGGCAAAAAAAGTCCCTTTAGGTTTTAGTTATAATTCAGGAGAAAATCAAGAATGGGAGACTGTTGAAAGTTTAAGAGCTTTAATAAAAAAACATGTTGACGATAGTTTCAAAGTATAATGAATACTAAAATAATACCATACGGAAGACAATCTATTGAGAAAGATGATATTGATGCTGTTGTTAATACACTTCAGTCAGATTTTCTAACTCAAGGTCCAAGAGTATTGGAATTTGAAAAAAAGTTTGCAGATTATATTGGAGCTAAGTATGCGGTAGCAGTGAATAATGCAACCTCGGGTCTTCATCTCTCTGTTTTGTCTTTGGGGTTAAGCAAGGGAGATAGAGTTATTACTACACCAATTACTTTTGCTGCTTCAGCGAATTGTGTTAGATACACAGGTGCAGAGGTTTGGTTTGCAGATATAAATCCTGACACCTATTTATTATCTCTAGAAAGTGTTAGATCTTTATTAGAGAGTAAACCAAAAGGATTTTTTAAAGGTATTATTCCAGTTGATTTTGCAGGACTACCCATTAATTTAGAGGATTTCCGATCTCTAGCAAACGAGTATAATCTCTGGTTAATTGAAGACGCTTGTCATGCTCCAGGAGGCTATTTCACTGATGCCAAAGGAATAAATCAGCGTTGTGGTAATGGTAACTATGCAGATTTAGGGGTTTTTTCTTTCCATCCTGTAAAACACATTGCTTGTGGTGAAGGAGGTATGGTAACGACCAACTCTGAGGTATTATATAAAAAGCTTTTATTGCTAAGAACTCACGGAATTACTAAAGAAAATATACAGGAAAATCAGGGAGCTTGGTTTTACGAAATGCAATCCCTAGGGTTTAATTATAGATTAACAGATATTCAATCTGCTTTAGGAATCACCCAATTAGCTAAAAATGCCAGAGGAGTTGAGAAAAGAAATGAAATTGCCAAAAAATACAAGCAAGCTTTTCAAGGGAGAGTTAAATTTCAAGAGTTACCCCAAAAATTTTATAATGCTCACCATTTATTCGTAATTGAGGTTGAGAACAGAAAAGGCTTGTATGAATTTTTAAAAGAACATCATATATTTACTCAAATTCATTATATCCCAGTTCATACTTTACCCTATTACAAAGAAATTGGATATGAGACAGCAGATTTATCAAATGCAGAAAACTATTATTCAAAATGCATTAGTTTACCAATGTACCCGACATTAAAGCACAAAGAACAAAAATTTGTAATTGATAAAGTATTGGAATATTTAAATGTCTAGACTAGCAATCATACCCGCAAGAGGAGGAAGCAAACGTATTCCTAGAAAGAATATTAAATTATTTTTAGGAGAGCCTATTATTTCATACTCAATTAAAGCAGCCCTTAAGAGTAACCTTTTTGATGAGGTCATGGTTTCTACTGATGACAATGAAATTAAAGAAATCGCTCTTAAATATGGTGCAAAAGTACCTTTTTTAAGAAGTGATAAAAATTCAAATGATTACGCAACAACAGTTGACGTAGTTGAGGAAGTTTTAGAAACTTATAGATTACAAAAAAAGCAATTTGATTATTGCTGTTGTATTTATCCGACAGCTCCATTTGTGTCTGAAAATTTATTAACTAAAGCTTTTCAAAAATTACTAGACCACAAATTTGATTGCGTCTTTCCAGTGTCAAAATACAGTTTTCCAATACAAAGAGGGATGATAATTAATGATGAAGATAAAATTGAAATGATTGATACTTCAAAAATGAATATAAGATCTCAAGATTTAGATCCTTCATATCATGATGCTGGACAATTTTATGTTTTTAACGTGAATTTATTTCTTCAAAATCATAAACTATGGACAAATAATACAGGATGTTTGGTTATAAATGAGTTGGAGGCACAAGATATTGATACTGAAATAGATTGGAAATTAGCTGAATTGAAATATAAATTGTTGCTGGATGCAAAAAGAAATTCTTTTTAGAGCTGATGGGAATTCAGAAATAGGTTTAGGGCATTTATATCGCTTATTTAGTTTGATTGAAATGCTCAAAGCGGACTTTAAATTTACTTTTGTCTCTTCAGAAACTTCCGCTGTAAATATTATTCCAAATAGCTATCAACTGAAAATAATTCCAAGTCAAATTACTATAAGAGAAGAACCTGAATGGATCTCTAATGAGTTTGATAAAAATAATACTCTATTAATTGCTGATGGATATCAATTCAATTCAAGCTACCAAAGAAAAATAAAGGAACAGGGTTTTAAATTTGTATATATAGATGATTTAGCTTCTGAACATATGTTTGCAGATCTCATTATAAATCATTCACCAAATATTACCTCACAGATTTATTCTGCAGAGCCCTACACTAAGTTTGCTTTGGGGACAAAATATGCTTTATTACGCCCTGCTTTTTTAGAACTCTTAGCAAAAGAAAAAAAAATACAAAAAATAGATAATGCTTTTGTTTGTTTTGGAGGTGCTGACCCTTATAATCTTACCTTAAAAGCTACCAAAGCATTATTAAAAATACCACAAGTAAAGAATATATATATCGTATTAGGCGGTGCGTATTCTCATAAAGAAATTTATACTTTAGCACAAAAAAATATTAAAATTTATCAAAATCTTTCAGAGGAAGAACTATTAGAAATTATGGTTACTTCTAATTTTGCTATTGCTCCAGCAAGTACTATTTTATATGAACTTTGCTGTGTTCAAATACCTGTTCTAAGTGGTTATTATGTAAATAATCAGAAAAAAATTTACAATGGTTTTGCAAATAAAAAAGCAATTTTTGAAATGGGAAATTTGAAAGACTTTAGCATTACCTCATTTGAAGATCATTTACTTCAATTTTTAAAAATTGATTTTCAAGAGCTTATCAACTGTCAAAAGAAAATTTTTGATCAAAATATCAAAAATCGAATCTGTAAATTAATCTCAAGTTTATGATAACATTAGGGGTATTATGTAGCGGAGGTTTAGGATTCGATACGCTGTTAAAGATTCATGAAGAATACCAAATAAAATTTATTTTAACAGATAAAAAATCAACAGAGATTATCCAATTCTCAAAAGAGCAGGAGATCCCTCTTTTTATTGGAAATCCAAGAAATGGAAATGGTTATCAATTCATAAAAAATATTTCTGTGGATGTAATAACTTCTATTAATTATTTGTTTTTAATTGCAAATGATATTATTTCACATCCCAAAAAACTTATTTTTAATATTCATGGATCATTATTGCCAAAATACAGGGGAAGAACACCCCATGTTTGGGCAATTATTAACGGAGAAAAAAAGACAGGTATTACCGCTCATTTAATTGATTCTGGGTGTGATACAGGAAGTATTATAGAACAAATTGAAATTGACATTGAGTACAACGATACAGGGGGTATGCTTTTGGAAAAATATGCTAAAGAATATTTTCCATTAGTAAAAAAGGTTTTAAGTAGCGTAGAATTAAATCAATTAACTTTAAAAAAGCAAATTGAACTAAAAGCTTCTTACTTTGGTAAAAGAACGCCTTTGGACGGAGAAATTAATTGGTCTTGGCCTAAAGAAGATATTAGAAATTGGGTTAGAGCACAAGCTTACCCATACCCTGGAGCATTTTCTTTTTATGATAATTTAAAGATTATAATTGATAAAGTATCAATTTACGAGGGTCATTTAAGCACAAAAATTCTCAATGGAACACTATTAAAGTTAGACGCAATTATTGTTGTTAAAGTTAGTAATGGATATCTGAGGTTAGATAGCGTCAGAACAGAAAATTGTATTTTTGATGAAGGTAAAAAATTAGGGAATGAAAATAGGTGATAGATTTATAGGAGGAAATAATCCGTGTTTTATAATTGCGGAATTATCTGCCAATCATAATGGTGATTTAAATGTTGCAATTGAAACCATTAGAGCAGCAAAAAAAGCAGGTGCTGATGCTATTAAATTACAAACCTATACTCCAGACACATTAACTATAGATTGTAATAATAAACACTTTAAAATAGAAGGTGGTACTCTATGGGATGGTAAAACATTATATGAGTTATATGGAGAAGCCTACACCCCTTGGAGTTGGCATAACCAACTTTTTGAGGTAGCTAGAGAAGAAGGATTAATTTGTTTTTCATCACCTTTTGACGCTACAGCTGTAGATTTTTTAGAAAAATTGAATGTCCCAGCCTATAAAATAGCATCTTTTGAAATACAAGATATTCCTTTAATTACATATACAGCTTCAAAAGGAAAACCAATTATTATTTCTACTGGAATAGCTGAAGAAACTGATGTTCAATTGGCTGTTGATACCTGTAGAAAAGCTGGGAATAATGATATTATATTGCTAAAATGCACTTCTTCTTATCCTGCACCCTTGGAATTGGCAAACTTAAATACGATTCCAGATTTAAAACAACGTTTTAAGGTTGAGGTCGGTTTTAGTGACCACACCTATGGCTTTCTAGCACCAACAGTTGCAGTTACTTTAGGCGCAAAAGTGATTGAAAAACATTTTATTTTAGATAAATCTATTGGAGGACCTGATGCAGATTTTTCATTGGATGTTTCCGAATTCACAGAAATGGTAACTAAAGTTAGAGATACCGAAAAATTATTGGGCATAGTATCTTATGAGATTTCTGATAAAGTAAAAAATAACAAAAAATTTGCTAGATCTTTATTTGTTTGTGAAAATGTAAAAAAAGGAGATACAATCACAAAAGAAAATATCCGATCTATAAGACCAGGTTACGGATTACATCCGAAACATTATGATGAATTATTAGGAAAAAAATTCTCTGAAGATGTTCAAAGAGGACAGCCGCTATCTTTAAAGATGATTCAATGAAAATACTTTTTATAGAAAATAGACATAAAACCTTTTTTTATGAACCTATAGCAAAAAAACTTCAAGAAGAAGGAATTGAAATCTCCTGGTTGATTCAAAATAAAGAATTTACACCAAATTTAGAATCAAAAAAATATAGCATTCCCTATCCAAAAGCTA
>Ga0206125_10000864_pt1 | contig 37812 bp, 30 predicted proteins | sample Helgoland_Spring_4_FD_148598 | JGI IMG/M metagenome (GOLD analysis project Ga0206125, IMG submission 148598) | Pelagic subsurface seawater microbial communities from Kabeltonne, Helgoland, North Sea - Helgoland_Spring_Bloom_20160331_1 | ecosystem: Environmental > Aquatic > Marine > Epipelagic ... | reverse complement strand
AGAGTTTATTTTAACCCTTGGTGATAACTAATGTCTGTCGAAATTGCACAGCCATAGCAATCATGACGATCAAGAGTAAACTCGTAGCACCAAGAAAGGATCCTTCAACGTCAGCCACCGAGATCTTGCCCATCCATAGAGCAATCAACTGCGCATGATACAAAATACCAAATAAACCCGCTGAGACTGATGCCACTTTTGATGAAAGTGTTGGACCAAAAAGAGGAATGGCAACTAAAAGGGCGAAAACCGAATAAAGCCAAAACCCCAAATAGTCAAAAGATGTGTACAGAGAAAACGGCACGGACACGTTCAGCAACTGTAGTAATGTATCAGCCATTTCACTGCTAACAGCGTTACTGGAAGCAGTCTCGGCCAACATCGGAATCGTCCATACCGCGATAAACTTGGGAATAATAAAAGCCATTATCGAGAGAGTAACAGTGATCGCTGCGAAAACGGCTAACAGTGGATTGGCCTCACGCACCCGCCAAGCTGTTGATAGAAAAACAAGTGATAAACTCAACATTGCCACAATTTGATTAATCCAAGCGGCGATGAAATCTTCTCTATTGGCGACCAGCCAGACTAACCGATCGACATGCTCAGCCTGATAACCTTCGGCTATATCTAGCGGGAGAAACAGAGACATTAGTGCCGTGAGAATAACCACCAACACGGACCATAAGCCAAGACGGTTTACTTGATAATCGAAGGAATACGAGCGAGTCATTAAGATCTCCCAGTAAGAATGTTGCGAACCACAGCCTAAATGCGAGTTTAAAGGCCTCAGATTAAAGGTGTTTCTGGCAAAGCGCGCGTAGGTATGTCGAGGAGACCTATTTTAAAACATGTCAGTTGACATTTAAAGGACTAAAAACTTGATGAAGCGATAGCCCGATCACACAGATGAACCTGTGAAAAACGACTTTACCAGATAAAGAAAATGTATCAGTCGCAACAGAAACATACTACGTTGACTATTCTCGTACTCCTCAAAACTCTGAGGATAGTCGGCATTGCCCGGAACCACAATGAGTTGCTTCATACGCTCATGCTGGGAGGTGTATGTCACCCATCACCACTACATCATTTCTTATGTGATTGATAGCCAGATAGTAGAAACGTTCCAGCGTCTCAGGGCGCTCTATTGCATCATCATACGCCGCCTTGAGCACCTTTTTAACCTCACTGTCACCGTTTCTATACAGATTAGAGATTGCCCAGGCAAAGTGCCATACCGCATGATTCCAATCGATTACTGTAAATGGCTCTGTGTCATAGATCAGTCATTTTGGTAGTGAATAGGCGATGACCAAGCTCGCTCCTGCAGCGTGGTAGCCAAATCTGCTCTTGGAGCTACACCAGCGCGTAGTGCATCCCAAGTAGACCATCGGCAAGTTGGATTCTCCAATACGCGAGCATAGTAGAAGGCGCGCTGATCCCCTTTAAAACCGGGATCCCGCCAGAGTGCGGCCAACTGTGCCGAGCCGGTTTCAGGATTTATAGCACAGGTGGAAATATCGACTCTAGCACCATTATCGGGGCAACGGTGAGTAGCCTCATCTATCGCCCCACCATTGGCACAGGCAACATCAAAAACTTGCTCTTGCGGGTCGCCATTGGCATCGATCCACCCCTTTATCACTTGCAACCGTTGCAGAGGGGCGTTGTCAGGGTCAGCCGAGGCCATAATAAGAAAACGAGGTGACTCATCTGCAGGTTTATTTGTCTTGGCTAACAGAGTACCACCCATGCTGACGCCTGAAGCGTAAGCCCTTTGGATACCATCAACAGCCGTTAACATGGTCTGATCAAAGTCGTACCCAGCAAAAAAACGCAGTCGAATGCGAGGCCCTGAGGTGGCGAATACCTCTTTGCGACGGAAAGCGCTATACAATGAATCTCGGGTATTATCCTCTGCCCACGCCGCAGCCAGTCCCGAAGCACCAAAGGTTGGCACGCCACCCCCCGTATACACCCCTCCATTGATTTTCACGTACATATTTTTACCCAAGGGTGTGGGCCGCAAAGACGTAAATAGCTTACTTGAATAGTAAGTAAATTGACCCACCAATCCAGTTTCCGGTATTGACCCCCTCTGGAAGGCTGTGCTCGATAAAATACCTAACTTAGAAACAAAGTTTGATTCATCATTCTGGCTCGCAGCCGAGTGGGTATCGCTGGAACCGATAAAGCCAAACTGATAGGGATTACCAGTTCCCTGTTGCTCCAACACCATGCCATTAAGCAGTGCCTCTCTGACAAAGGAACCATTGACTGCGCTCAACGCAGCGGTGGCTACTCGGTAAGGCGCGATCTCAAAACCCGCCCACTCATCTGTTGATGACAGCATTGGATGCGTTTCTGAAGTACCTTTGATCTGAGTCATCTCCACAATGGGTTCATTGCGCGTTCGCTGAGCAATATACGCATCATCAAAAGGGTTGCCTGCAACGTCGGTGAGCTTGAACATCTGGCCATTGGAACCATTAGAATTATGCGGAATGGCTATGCTCTCAACCCCCAAACTGCGCAGCTCATCCATCCAATCCCACAAATCCTCTGGATTGCTTGAGTGAAAACGTGAGAAAGGTTCTACAGGCAGGCGATCAGTGTTTTGAAAGATTACATTCCTGTGCAGGTTACCCATTTTAGCGGTAGAGGTGGTGTATTCATAACCAGCGAAGGTGGTAAATCGACCGGGGTCGTTGTACTCATCAGCCGCCGTAATAATATCTTGCCAAGCATTTCGGGTGATATCGAGAACCTCTTGCCGATTGATCTCACCCTCAGTAATTCCCTGAATAAGATTAGGGATAAAACCACCAAAGGTCACCAGCCGTTTGGTTCTGCTAAACAAGTCAGTGCCAAAGTTGTCCGGTGCATTTAAATTGTGGTAGGGCTCGGAGAAAGGTTTCTTCGAAAATGAAGTGGTGGTATCAGCCGCCGCTTTTACTAAGCCCAAAAATTCACCATGGTCCGTGACTGCGTAAAAATCCATTGGCCGAGTCAACTGCATGTCGTACCCGGCAGGGTTTTTAATTGCCTCGCCTCGAGCAAAACGATACGCATCATAGGGCGTAGCAAGAGTGCCAAAGGCGTGGCCATCAAAAGAATAGGTAGTGTGCACATGCAGATCACCAAAATAGGCGTTACGCTCTCGATAGGAATCATTGGTTTTAGTTGAGGAAAAATCCAACTCTGGGTCTCTGACTAATAATTCCGTAGTGGCATCAAACAAGCTGGTCTGACCACCCAATGCCCCCGCCTCAGGACCGGTTAACAAGGCGTCAATTTCCGCGGTCTCTTGCAACACAGCCTGATCAGAATGAACGTCAGCAGCGGAACTGATAAAATTACTAGAGGGTTCAACAGCCCTCTCAGAGCAAGCTGTTATGCTAATACACAGAATCACAGCGGCTACTCTCAAGCCACCCTTGGATTGTTGGCAAACCATCTCCATTGCGTTTCCCTCTCATTATGGGCAGTGTCGTTGACTGCCTTTTATTTTTATTCAGCGTCTATCCACATGGGTGATCCCCATGCCATTTCAGTCACCGTTGCGGGCACATCCAGTCGTGGCGGCATACCCAAGCGTAAACTATCATAGGTAGTCCACCGACAGGTAGGATTTTGCACTATGCGAACATAGTAAAAGGTACTTTGCCGGGCATCATAATCTGGATCAGTCCATAGTGCTTTAATTTGATCGAGCCCCTGATGGGTGTCCCACTGACAACTATTCAAATCTACGGTCGCGGTGTTTTTAAGGCAGTTTCCCGTGGTTGCATCTCTTCCTGAGCCAGTACAAAAAACATCAAAAACCTGTTCTCGGCGTTGGCCGTCTTCAATCCATCCTTTAACCACCTGAGCCTTAGCCAGTGGAGCACTGTCAGGATCTTTCACTGCCCAGATAAACAAGCTAGGGACATCTCCGTCATTGTTATCAGGCGCAATTAAATTTCCACCCATGGGAATCCCACCAGCATAGGCTGCGGCCAAATCAACGGTGTCAGTTAAATCTTTTGGCAAATTAAAACCTAAAAATGTACGCAAACTAATCCGCGTCCCACTGGTGGCGTAAACTTCTTTGCGTTTCATGGCGTCAAACAGTGCATCGCGCGTATTTTCACTGGCCCAAACAGCGGCTAATCCCCCTGGATTGTTCTTTGCAGTACCTGTCAAATCGGTACTTTTATAGCGACGCTCGGCAGGAGATGAGGCAAATGTCGTCGCACGTCGGTAATCCCACTCCTCCGTATCACCGGGATTGGAATTATGCGTATCGGTGGCACCAATAAAGCCAAACTTCAATGGATTGACAGCCATTCTCTGTTGCAGTGTCAACCCCATGTGTAAACCATCGCGCGCCATGGATGTGGGATAAATACAGCTTGTCTCCTGGCCCTCGTCACAGGGCGGAAAAAATTGCTCATATCCACACTCTTCATCACCAAACCCGAAGGCCAATGAACACTCGGAGTTACCTTTAATTTGGAACATTTCGACGATAGGCTCGAAGCGGGCCCTCAAACGCCAGTCATCATCACTGTAAGTAAGGCCATCGATTGTCTTGCCAGAAAACGCCAGTCCCCAAGATTTATTCATGTTGTGAGGAATAGTGAGAAACTCACAATCACCAACGCAGGTGGATTCAAGTTGTTGCCAGAGATCAATCTCAGACGCCGCATCAAAGGCAGAAATTGCATACTCGGGCGTATCATGAGAACGAAAAAAGTACGTTGCGATGGAGTTTCCCGCGATCTGGCAACGCCGGTGAATATTCGTAACCAATAAAGGTGGTAAACACACCAGGCTCGTTGTGCCGCTCTGCTGCATCTTTAACCATTTGCCAAGTTGAGGCGGCAAACTTTCGCTCAACAGCCTGCTCACCATCAAAAATAGTCAAATCTCTCGTCGGCGGTCTTTGCTGTGCTCGGCCACGCAACTCTAAAAAGCCCATCAACGATGGGGTAGCATAAAAGTCACACTCGGCTTTTGCCTTCTCAGTAAGGTTTTTTTCGGCACAGGCCAAACCGGGGCCGAAACCTTCGGCATGATCGGTGAGCGCGACAAAATCTAGCGGCCGATTGAGTTCCACCGACTCCCCCGTGCGAAGTGTTACAGTCTTACCCTTAGCCACTTGATATGCGGTATCCATATCAAACCGATTGCCAAACAAATAGGCATCTAGCGATATGTCAGTGTGAACGTGAAGATCGCCAAAATAGACATTGTTTAGGTGGTTTTTTGGCTGTTGCAGTAGCGCTTGTCGAGGCGGGCGAAAATAGCTTTTCTCGTCCTGTAACCGAGCCTTAGAGACAATGTCAGCAATCTGCTTATCGCTGGACGGCAACGCGAGCCTGGCATAAAGGTCAAACGCTTGAAACCCGCCAAAAATGGCGATAAGCACCACAAAAAATCCTATCCATCTTCTGTAGCTCATGGTAATCGCCTCAAGGTTTTTTTAAACTATTACTCTCTTATACCCTAACATCTCCAGAAAAATACAGGTAACCATTGTTATTAAGCGGCCGCCATAACTGGCGTCAGCTTCTCTTGCCAATGTTCTAAAAGTGGGCGGTTGTCTATATCCCAAGGATGAAAGTCATCCCGAAAAAACGCTTTATAGGCTGGCACATGGATGCGAATGAAACCCTGTTTGGAAAACAAAAATTTAGCCATACTTTTAACTGTTTTCCATTTCCACAGCTGCTGGTCATGGCGCAATATCTTGATGGCCACTTTCATCACATCCCAAAACAGCGTCATCATGGAGAGTCTCATCACTGTGGTGCGCATTTTATTGTCGCCACCAATTTGACGGTAAACATCAAAAGCCACGGATTTGTGCTCCAGCTCCTCAAGAGAATGCCATCGCCAGAGATCCCCCAGAGGGCCTTCGACATTCTTAACCAACTTACCCTGTAAGAAGCTCTCACCAAAACTGGCCGTAAAGTGCTCCACGGCGACCGTAGATGCCAGCATGACTCGATTAGTGATCTTCGGGTCGTTTTTGCTCGCTTCAATTCGGTTTAAATAAACACCCTCAAGCTTCTCCAGGTCATAACCCCGTTGCTGGCAGAGCAATTGGTTGTATTTGCGGTGCTCGCGACTGTGAATTCCCTCTTGTTTAAAGAAACCCTTCACTTCACTGCGCAGCTTTGGATCCTCAATGCGATCCTGATAGACGCGCACAGAATCAATAAAGTTTTTCTCGCCGGAGGGAAAGCTGATACTCATAGCATTAAAAATTGCCGTCAAAAAAGCATCATTATCAGCCCAGTCAGTGGCGAGTGCCTGCTCTATTTTAAAGGACATGTTTCTCGCTTTGATAGACACGCCCTCGGGTGTATTGGAAGAAGATGGCAATGCGGTCATGACTAATTCCTATGTTAATCGTTAGTTGACGTAACTATACTGGAAAATATACCCTATTAAGGGATATTTTACGCCAATGTAAGGGATATTTTGCGCCAATTGGGCGCACACATTAAATGATCTAACATGCAATTTAATCATTGCTCGGGGTCAGTATGAACAAAACGAGTCTTCATGATGACTTTATTCATCAGCTAACGTCTCTCCTTGCTGAGGATGGATTTTCCCTGTCAGAAATCATCAAACAAGCCATTACAAATGGCAATATTACTCACAATCTGCACAGCGAAACTGAAACACTCAGGTTGATGGAAGTCCTCGTTGCCTCCACCGGTGATTCTAGCCTGATGATTCGTTTGGGTCAGCGCATTGATATCGCCAGTCTTGGCACCTTTGGCTTTGCTCTAATGAGTTGTGCCAACCTCAATGAGGCACTGAGACTATTGCTCCGATATCAAACCATCACTGGTCCAGGCCCAGCATTTGAACTCCATGAAAACCACGGCAACATCATGCTCCGTCTACGGATTAACACAGGCAGTCCGACTCAGCAACGGCTGCTAAAAGAGCTAACTTTTTCGCAAATTATCAGTATGGGTCAATTTCTCGTGAGCGAGGCCATAGAGGGCGCCGAACTTGATCTGAGTTATGCACCGCCCGCCGGTGCAAAGCGATATTCTGAGCTGCTGTCGGTCGCCGTTAATTTCCAGCAGCCCCACAGTCAGCTGGTTATCCCGAAAACGATCATGGGCGTGCGTATCCGTACCGCCAACCCGGCAACCCATGTAATTTTTCAGCAACAGTGTGAAGACCTACTGCGCAGTCTCAATCGGGTTGAAAACTTTTCCTCAGCCGTACGGCGTTTGTTAATTAATGCCGGCGGCGCATTCCCCGACATAAAAAAAGTTGCTGCCGATCTTTTTGTCAGTGAACGAACCTTGAACAGGCGCTTACAAGCTGAAACCACCAGCTTTAGAATAATTTGCGATGAAGTTCGCAATTTATTAGCCTGCCAATATCTGACCACGACGGCCCTAACAATGACTGAAATTGCCTCTTTACTGGGCTACACAGAAGCCGCCAGTTTTCGTCGTGCCTTTGCTCGTTGGCACAGAGTGACGCCGGGCCAGTTCAGACGGGAATACCTAACTAACTAATTTGAATTCATCGTTGTTGATCCCATAGAGTATCGAAGACAAACTCTCGCATTAGTAAATTTCCATTGAGGTTTTCAACCGTTGGTTACACAATGGAAAGAAAATAAACACAATGATTAACCCAACCTAGGAAATTACCTGTGAACAACCTTTTTCAATCTCTGGCCTTTCCCAGCGGCGCAACCATGAAAAATCGTTTTATGTTAGCTCCGCTGACAAACACTCAATCTCACGTTGATGGCACCCTGTCAGATGACGAATACAACTGGTTGACCATGCGTGCCAGTGGTGGTTTTGGTCTGACCATGTCTTGTGCAGCCCATGTTCAGGCACAGGGGCAGGGCTTCCCCGGCCAGTTGGGTATTTTCTCTGACGATCATCTACCCGGGTTAACTCGACTAGCTGATGGCATCAAAGAAAGAGACAGCCTGTCTATGGTTCAGCTTCATCATGCCGGCATGCGCTCACCCAAAGATTTGATTGGTTGCCAGCCTCAGTGCCCGTCCGACAACAGCAAGTGGGGTGCCCGTGCACTGAGCACCGAGGAAGTTGAGCAGCTCATTGAAGATTTTATCTGCGCCGCCGTGCGTGCCGAACAGGCGGGATTTGATGGTGTCGAGGTGCATGGCGCCCACGGCTACATATTGGCTCAGTTTCTTAGCAGCGAAACCAATCAACGCACCGACCAGTTTGGCGGCAATGCAGAAAACCGCGGACGGCCAATAAAACAAATCATTGATGGCATTCGTGATCGCTGTCGCAGTGATTTTATTTTGGGTTTGCGGCTTTCACCCGAGCGTTTTGAAGTGGCACTTGGCGATATTATCGATTTTTCGCAAAGTGTGCTCAACGATGGGAAAATTGATTTCCTCGATATGTCACTGTGGGATATCTTTAAAGAACCCGAGGAAGACGCCTATAAGGGGCGTAGTCTAATGTCCTATTTTACCGAGCTGGAGCGAGGAAACGTGGCTCTTGGTGTGGCTGGTAAACTGCGCACTCCTGAGGAAATTACTCAGGCAATGGAGGAAAATATTGATTTTGTTCTCTTAGGACGCGCGGCCATATTGCATCATGACTACCCTCTTAAAATGCAAGAAAACCAAAATTTTGTGCCGGTCTCCAATCCGGTCTCGGCCGATCATTTGCGCGCAGAAGGTTTAGGCGAAGCTTTCGTTACCTACATGTCAGGTTGGAAAGGGTTTGTGCAAGAATCCGACTAACTTCTCGCCCATGAACTTGACTGGCTAAGGATTATTCACATGCAGGCACGATTATTAACCGATCCCATCGCACCTACCCTGCTCAGATTGTCTGCGCCTAATATCGTGGCCATGTCTATTATGTTAGCCACCTCCATGGCTGAGGCCTTTTATGTGGGTCAGTTGGGCGTAGTCCCTTTAGCAGGCCTGGCGCTGGCTTTCCCAATGATTATGCTGACTTTGATGATGGCCGGGGGTTCCTTCGGCGGTGCTATCGCCGGCGCAGTGGCACAGCGACTGGGTGCCGGTGATCGCGATGCTGCTGAGTCCGTAGCTCTGCATTCATTCTTATTGACACTAGGGTTTTCTGTATTATTTTCACTACTATTTTTGCTTTTTGGACGCCAGTTTTACACTGCACTGGGCGGACAAGGAGAGGTGCTTGAGCAAGCGCTGAACTACTCGAGTGTATTCTTTGCCGGATGCGTTGCCATTTGGGTGGCCAATGGTGCCAACGCCATTATCCGAGGTACTGGCCAAATGAATATTGCCGGTGGCGCTATGGCCATAGGGTCACTGATTCAAATCATCGTCTCCGCTGTGCTGGTTCTAGGTATCGGGCCCTTCCCAACATTGGGAATAGCTGGCGCTGCCGTGGGCAACATTGTCGGTTTCAGTATCGCCAGTCTGCTACAGCTTTGGTTTTTAATGCGCTTGTCACCGCCTCTGCGCTTGCGACTGAGAGGTATAACTCTAAGAATCTCGGTTTTTATGGATATTTTCAAGCAGGGCAGCCTTGCATCGGTCTCACCGCTGTCATCAGTAGCTACGGTTATTATCATCACTGCGGTGATGGCTCGGTTAGGTGCGGATGTCCTCGCCGGCTACGGTATTGGGGCGCGGCTTGAATTCCTCATGACTCCACTTATTTTTGGCATAGGTTCAGCGGCCATTACTATGGTGGGCGCACACTTTGGTGCCGGAGAGTACGCCAGAGGCGTGAGAATTGGCTGGGTGTCGTCGCTCTCAGCGGCGGGCATAGCGGGGTTCATGGGCATGCTTTTAGCATTGTTCCCCGATGTTTGGGCCAATCTATTTACTGACTCTGAAAGCGTCCGCGCCGCTTGCCGTAGTTACCTGCAAATAGTTGGTCCCTCCTACGCTTTCTTTGGCCTAGGCCTATGCCTGTACTTTGCCTCTCAAGGCGCACGGCGACTGTTGTGGCCGGTGATGGGGGCTTTTTCACGCCTATTGGTCGTGGCTATTGGCGGTTGGTATCTCAGCACTCAATCCAGCTCGACCACCACCGACTACTTCGTACTGATTAGCCTAGCCATGGTCACCTATGGCACCGTGACTGCATTAACTGTCTATCTTGGTGCCTGGACTCGCGGATTGAAGACACACGAGTTGTAAAAGACAAGATAATTGACTTAGAAAGTCGGTAATCCACCTTTTGTATTTATTCTGTAGTCTTCCATGGTTGAGCAAATGAAGTAAATGCGACCTCGAAGAGAATAAACCTAGGCACCCAACAGACTCTGCCCGCAGACTCGCACCATATTGCCATTAATGCCCGCCGCCTGGGGACTGAGGTAAAAACCTATCACTTCGGCCACGTCCACTGGCAGGCCTCCCTGTCCAAGAGAGGACAGCCGCCTACCCATCTGCCGAGTGACAAACGGAATCGCCGCGGTCATCTGAGTTTCGATAAACCCAGGGGCCACGCCATTGATGGTAATTCCTCTGGCCGCACATTTCTCTGCCAACGATTCAACCTCTCCGATCACAGCGGCCTTGGAAAACCCATAGTTAGTTTGGCCAACATTTCCAGCGATACCACTGATTGAGGCAACACCAACGATCCTACCGCCATCATCCAACAGCTGAGTGTCCAGCAGCACGCGGTTAATACGCTGCACAGCGCCCAAGTTGATCTTCACCAATAAATCCCACTGATGAGGGCCCATTTTGGCCAGCATCTTGTCTCTGGTGACGCCGGCATTGTGAACAATGGCATGCAGTGTTGGTGCTTGAGCCGCGCAAAAATCTCGCAATCGTTCCGCGGCATCGGTGTCGGTAATATCCAAAGGCAAACTTACACCACCAATGGCCTGCATTTCTGCCGCCAACTCATTTTCAGAGGGGGGAATATCCACACCAATCACCGTAGCGCCGTCTCGTGCCAATGTCTGGCTTATTGCTAGTCCAATGCCTCGCGCAGCACCTGTCACTAAGACAGTTTTCCCTGTTAGCGGTGCAGTCCAATCTGCACTGATATTGGCCACCGGCGCACCCACCGTCAGTACCTGACCATTCATAAAGGCCGAGCCTGCAGACAGCAGAAATCGCACCGGTGCCTCCAGCGCCTGCTCACCTCCGCTATCCACAAGTATCAAGTTAGCAGTGGCGCCCTTGCGACCAATCTCTTTGGCTACTGACTTAACAAAGCCAAGCAATCCACGCTGCACCGCCGCCTGCTCAGTATCATCCAGTGCACTGGGCTTATGACCGACAACAATAACGCGCCCGGAAGGGGCAAGGGAACGGATGTGTTGATTGAAAAAACGGTACAACTGCTGGCTCTGCTCAGCATTGGTTATGCCCGAGGCGTCAAACAATAGGTTACCGCTATCGGGCAGAGACTCACTCTGTACATTGACACCTGCGGCCGCGACAAAACTGTTCATGGTTGTGGCAAAAGCTGCCCCGTCACTGGCGCCTAACAACAGATCACCACTGAGCTTATGCGGCTTTCTGGGGTTCTCACGGGTCAGCGGAACTGGATCGGGAAGTCCCACAGCAGCGAAAATCTTTTTACCGATAGTTGAGTTGGCGAGCTCTAAATACTTATCTGACATGTGGCGTTTCCTGAAACGGTGTTTAATCCTGTGATGATTATTTTACTCCCTAATATCAACTTGTGGTTGGCCGAGATGACAATTAATCCCACTTCACAGCCAATGGTTTATGATTTAAGCCAATTTATGATTGATGTTATCATCCATTTTCTAATTTTGTACCCAACAGGACACCATCACCATGACATCGATTCGTAAAGTCGCCATTATCGGCGGTAATCGCATCCCCTTTGTGCGCTCCAACACCAGCTACAGCCGTGCCAGCAACATGGACATGCTCAGTGCTACTCTTGAAGGACTGGTACAGCGCTTCAATTTAAACGGTGAACGCCTGGGAGAGGTTGCAGCAGGTGCAGTGATGAAACACTCTCGCGATTTTAATTTAGCCCGAGAGGCCACCTTAAACTCTGGTCTATCACTGCAAACGCCGGCCTACGATGTACAGCAAGCCTGTGGCACCGGCTTGGAAGCGGCTATTCTGGTGGGAAACAAAATTGCCCTAGGGCAAATTGAATCTGGTATTGCAGCTGGAACAGACACCGCCAGTGACGCACCTATAGCACTCAATGAAAAGTACCGGCATATGATACTGAGCCTAAACCGGGCCAAAACCACGGGTCAACGATTAAAAGCGCTGGCCAGTATTAGACCCAGCTTTATACTGCCACTGTTGCCAGCCAATGCGGAACCACGCACAGGTCTGTCCATGGGTCAACACTGCGAATTAATGGTTAAGCACTGGGGTATCAGCCGTGAAGACCAAGATCAACTGACCTTCAACAGCCATCAGAATCTAATGGCTGCCTACCAGCGTGGATTTTTTGATGACTTGGTTAAACCCTTCAATGGTGTCGAACGCGACGGCATTATGCGTGACACGCCACTGGAAAAACTAGCCAAGTTAAAACCTGCCTATGATCCGGTTAATGGCACTTTAACTGCGGCCAATTCCACCACCCTGACCGATGGCGCCGCTGCCGTATTAATGGGTAGTGAGGACTGGGCAAAGCAACACAACTTACCGGTTCAGGCTTACCTGACCCACAGTGAAGTGGCTGCAGTGGACTTTTACAGTCAGGGTGAACAGAGCGAAGGCTTGCTCATGGCGCCGGCCTACGCAGTGCCCAGACTGTTACAGCGAGCTGGTCTAACCCTTCAAGACTTTGATTTTTATGAGATTCATGAAGCTTTTGCCGCGCAGGCGCTGTGCACCATGAAGGCTTGGGAAGACGCTACATTCTGTCAAGAAAAACTCGGTCTAGATGCACCTCTGGGCAGCATTGATCGGTCAAAACTCAACGTCAATGGCTCCAGTGTCGCCACTGGCCACCCGTTTGCTGCCACCGGTCCAAGAATCATCGCCACCTTGGCCAAGTTGCTGGAACAGAAAGGTGGAGGTCGCGGATTAATTTCTATCTGTGCCGCCGGCGGCCAAGGAGTTACTGCCATCTTAGAACGCTGAAAGGCAATTCTTGTAAGTTAGTGCTTACTATTTTATGAGTACCCACCTTCTCAAACCTGGCAGCAGGCTCCACCAGCTGAAGCGTATGATCAATCCTAGCTATGACCGCATTTGGGACTGCTGCTGTGACCATGGACTCTTGGGCATGTCACTGTTGCAGAACCAGTACGCCAGCGAAGTAATTTTTGTCGATGTGGTGGACAGCATCACTGAACATCTGACCGACAAGCTGACGCAAAACTTCCCAAGACATCAATATAACTGGCAGGTGCGTTGTGATGATATCAACAATCTAGCGGTGCCCGCAGATGACAGCCAATTGTTTATTATTGCCGGCGTCGGCCCGGATCAGACCATCGACTTTATCAATAGCCTGTGCGCCTCTGCAAAACACACGCCCATCGATCTGCTGACCTGCTCGGTAAGCGGAAATTATGCTGTGCGCAAGGCATTAATCCATCAGGGCTATAAGTTAAACAGTGAGCAACTTATCTTTGACAACAATCGTTTCTATGAAGCGATTTATGTGTCTAAAAGTGGCGACAAAACACTGCAGGATGTTGGCAGTGAAATGTGGCAGTGGGATGATCCAGTACATCGAGATTATTTTCGCCGCGTGGTGGCCCACTATGAAAAAAAGGCTAAGGGCGATCCAGCCAAATTCAAACCCATTGTCGAACGCTATAACACTGTTCCAGATACCATCGAACAGCCCGACTAAGTAAACTATGCAGACTCCATCAAAAATACCACAATAACAGTCTTTGCATAAGCGCCCACAGCACCGATCTTGATATCCTATGGATTAACTTTAATTTAAATCAGGATTTTCAACAAAGCGATCTGTACTACTGTTACCATACGCCGGTTTTTGTCGCCGCTGATTAAACTATTACCGAGACAAACTACAGTGTCTACCAGCTAGAGAAGGAATTTAAACTCATGAATCTCTCTACAGTAGCGTCGAATGCAGTGACTAAAAAACGTATTGCATCCATCGATATCATGCGCGGTCTTGTCATCCTATTGATGGCTGTTGACCATGTTCGGGAGCGATTTTTTTATCATCTCAATGTAGCAGACCCCATGGATCTAGAGGCCACGTCTCCAGCGTTGTTCTTCACTCGCATGGCCGCACACCTATGCGCACCAACCTTTGTGTTTCTCACCGGACTGGGGGCATGGCTTTACGCTCATCCGGCGAATAATCCACCGCGATCGGCCAGCGAATTTCTGTTTAAACGCGGTGTTTTTCTGGTTTTTATCGAGATCACTTTGGTCAACTTTTCCTGGTTTGGCAATGTCGACACCATCTACCTGCAAGTCATCTGGGCCATTGGCGTGAGCATGATCGTTCTATCATTGATGGTCAGGCTGCCCTACTTACTCATTGGCGTCATTGGTTTTGTTATTGTGGCAGGTCACAATCTGCTGATACCCATATCATTTGATCCAAATGATATGGGTTACACCCTCTGGACCATACTGCATGACCGCGGATTTATTTATGAGGGTGATATTCGTGTCAAAGCCAGTTATCCAGTGCTGCCTTGGATTGGCGTTATTTTACTCGGCTATTTTGCTGGCCCACTTTACGCGCAAACCATGGAAAGACTGGCAAGACGCAAACAACTTATCGCAATAGGGATGGGCCTATTGGCCTGTTTATTAGTACTTCGAGGATTCAATATTTATGGTGAACTGCTGCCTTGGCAATCTCAAGGCAGTGCTCTGTTGACCTTGATGGACTCGGTCAACTTTACCAAATACCCACCATCACTGAACTTTTTGATGCTCACCATTGGTGTAACACTGCTACTCATGGCATGGTTTGAAAAGCTTTCCAATAAAGCCATGGATGTGCTCGAGATATTTGGCTCGGCGCCGATGTTCGTCTATATCTTGCACCTCTATGTACTGCTCGTCAGCTACCGAATTGCGCTCGGTGTTCTGGGCCCCAACGCAGGAGATTTTTTCGCTCTCGACCATGTCTGGCAAATATGGGTTGCGACGGCCGTACTTGTATGGGCGCTCTACTACCCGACTAAAGCATTTGCAAAGTTCAAGCACAGTACAAACATCGCCTGGGTAAAATACTTTTAACAGCCAAAGTTAACCTGACCTGTTGTCGACTGCGGTAGAATGTTGGCAAACAATCTATGCTAAACGAGGAAACCCCATGACCCAATTTGTAGGAAAAACAGCAATTATCAGCGGTGCCGCAGAGGGCATAGGCTTTTCTATCGCCACAGCCTTGGGCGAGCAAGCAATGAATATAGTCTTGGCCGATATCGATGAGGAGAACCTTAAAAAAGCCCGTCTCAAACTGGAAAGCGCCGGCATTCCAGTATTGGCTGTGGCCCTCGATGTAGCGGATGAAGCGCAGTGGAACGAAGTTGCAGAGCGCACCATAGAGCGATTTGGTAAAATCCATATGCTGGTAAACAACGCCGGAATTGGTGGCGACACTGGGCCAATTGAAAATGCACAGACCAGGGGCTGGCAGTGGGCGCTAGATGTCAACCTGCTGGGTGTGGTTTATGGCACTAAGGTCATGGTGCCGTGGATAGCGGAACAGGGTGAGGGCGGCTGGATCATCAATGTCGCCTCCATGGCTGGCATGGGTGGCATTCCCTATAACGGTGCTTACACCGCCACCAAAACCGCAGTGGTGGCCCTATCCGAGAGCTGGGCAATGGAACTGCAGTCTAAAAATATTAAGGTCTCTGTACTGTGCCCCGCCTTTGTGCAAACGCGTATTTATGATTCAGACAGAAACCGACCACTGAAATATAAAAATGAAAATGGCAAAGAAATTGAGGAGTCTCGCTTTGCCGAGAAGACTAAGAGCATGGTGGAGAACGGTATTGATGTCTCCATTGTTGGCAAGCGGGTAGTTGAAGCGCTCAATGCAGGGGAGCTGTATATCTTTACCCACCCCAATTACCGTGCCCTTGTACAGCAGCGATTCCAAGCTATTGATGCGGCATTTGAAAGAGCGGCCGAAAGTCCATTGTTGCAACATGTGGTCAAGCAAAAAGTAGATTTTTCTTAACTGTTTCTTAGCTATTCTGTTAACTTTTTTCTTTAATATATGAAGCCGGTTAGGTTGCTCGAACTGATCTGGAACGACTAACTGCCCAGCGCTTTAACCAGTATCGAGTTGACTGTACTGCCAGCATTTCGATGTTTGGCTATCGCTTGGTAGTCATCCGATGTCATCCACGCCAAAGCTGATTCTTTTGATGGGAACTCAATAATGACCGAACGGGTGTCATCCCATTCACCTGCCAATACTGTGGGGTCCTCATCAACACTCAACATTTTTCCGTCAAACTTCTTAAACACGTCGTGAAAGCCAGCTGAGTATTTATCATACTCACTGCGGTCATGTATTTTAAATCTGGCAATGATGTATACAGTCATGGTCTTTTATTCCCCAAGTTTTTTTATTTTGGCTGTTATCCTATCCAGAAAATCCCTTTTTAACTAGCCATACAATAGCTGTCCCAGCGTTTAAATACGATCATTGGATATTGCAATGACCATCGGTCATTTATATACTGACCACCGGTCATTTAAGTTCACTATTGGCTTGAGGGAAACACTGCAAGACCTATTAAGCTAATCAGGCAGCTCTCAAGCCAAGGTGAAATTTATAAAAATAATCTTTCAATGCTGACGTGTACAGAGGCTTAAGCGCTGCAAGCTAGGAGCTAGGAGCTAGGAGCTAGGAGCTAGGAGCTAGGAGCTAGGAGCTAGGAGCTAGGAGCCCAAGTTCATAGTCATTGATTAACAGTCCACAGGCAAAGGGGTCCGCTGATGAAATTGCTCACCTTCAAATTACAAAATAGGGAGTATTTAGGTGCCTTGACTGACACTGGGATTTTCAATCTCAGCACTGCTGTGTCAGAGGACCCCGCTTTTTCCTCCATGCAAAATTTCATCGAAGCCGGCCAACCAGCCCTTGATCGAGCCTATCAACTAATCACTCCAGAATCGACAACAATACCCAGTGCTCAGGTGCAGTGGTTGTCACCCCTGCCACAACCGGCTCAAATACGCGACTGTCTGGGGTTTGAAATCCATTTAAAAAATTGTTTCGAAAGCGCGATTAAATTGAGCGCCATGAATGCAGAAGATCCAGTGATAGCTGAACAGGAGTTGCGTGCCAGTGGTCGGTTTGCCGTCCCTGACGTTTGGTATCAACAACCGCTCTATTACAAGGCAAACCGTTTCTCTGTGGCACAAACTGGCAAGGAGATTAGCTGGCCAGACTACTCCAACATCATGGATTTTGAATTGGAATTAGCCTGCGTGATCGGGAAAAAAGGCCGGGATATTGATAAAACCCGCGCCGACGACCACATATTCGGCTACACCATTTACAACGATTTTTCTGCTCGAGACGCGCAAATGCTCGAGACTCCCGGGATGCTGGGCCCAGCCAAGGGTAAAGACTTTGACGACTCAATTATTCTTGGGCCGGTTATCGTCACCAAAGATGAACTCACTGATCCTTACAACTTGCGCATGCAAGCTCGCGTCAATGGTGAGACTTGGTGCGACAGCAACAGCAACACTATTTACTGGACCTTCTCGGACATGATCGCCCACATAAGCAGCAGTGAAACCATTTATCCCGGCGAGGTCATTGGCTCGGGCACTGTGGGTTTGGGTTGCGGCCTCGAACATCTGCGCTTTTTAAACGACGGCGATGTTGTAGAACTCGAAATCGAAAACATTGGGGTTATCTCAAACAAAGTAATAAGGCGGTAGCAGTTATGAACGAACAAAACAGCCAGACCATTGATAATAAAAACAGCAATGGCGAGTTTTCTCGCCACTGGCTATTAGTACTCGTCTGTGCTGTCGGGATCGGTGTCGGCGTATCCTCTCTGCCCTTTTACACCCAGGGGTTATTTATTGAAGCCTGGATCGCCGACTTCGGCTGGACAAGGGCGCAGGCCTCCTTTGGTATTTTAGGATCCACCCTCGCATTGGCCACAGTGTTACCCTTTATCGGCTTAATCGTCGATCGTTACGGCCTGGTGAAACCAGTACTGATTTCCCTACTCGGCCTCTCAGTGGCCTACGTTATGCTCGGGCTGTTTGTTCAGACCATTACCACCTTCGTCATTCTGGCAATGTTGCAGGCTGTACTGAGCAGTGCGTCATCCCCCTTGGCATACACTCGCGCAATAAACAGTGTGTTTGAGCGACAAAGAGGCTTGGCGCTCGGTATTGCTTTATCTGGGGCCGGTATCGCCGCCACTTTTGGACCGGCGCTGGTGAGCAGCGCAATGGACGCTTTTGGCTGGCGAGGTGCCTATTTTGCAATGGCTCTATTTACTGCTGTTGTCGGTGTGGTCATCGTCATCGTTCTGTCGCGACTCAGTGGTGCCAAAACGCCGGTGACTATCGATGCAGATACGGCCAGCAATGATTTTAAAATAGCCAAGGCAAGTCGCCCATACTCGATAATTATGGCAGCGATATTCTGTCTGTCGTTGGGCCTTGGCGGATTGATGATCCATTTCGTACCCATCCTCTTGGAAATGGACTTCACCACCAGCAATGCCGCTAAGATCGCCGGTGTTATTGGTATCGCCGTTGTGCTGGGCCGGCTTTTGGTGGGTTTTGCTGTGGATCGCATCTTCGCCCCACGGGTGGCAATTGCCATTCTATTTGCCTGTGTGTGTGGCGTGCTAGCGCTGGCAACCCTTGGCTCAGTCGTTGCTGTGCCGGCAGCATTTGTCATAGGATTTTCAGTGGGTGCCGAAGTTGATCTGATTGGCTATCTGGTGGCCAGATATTTCGGCATCAATGCCTACGGTCAAATCTATGGCAGACAATATGCGACTTTTCTAATTGCCACTGGCCTCAGCCCGGTCATTTTGGGTGCAGTTCGCGATGCCACGGGTAACTACACTGCATCTCTATTTACAGCGGCAGCATTTATGGTGCTCTCGGCCAGCCTATTTGCAAAACTTCCTAAATTTGAGCAGTGATCTGTAAATACAGGCTTTTAGAAAAGCGTATCAACACTAATTTATCGTCTGTGTAATCCAATTTTTCACCCTGCAGGTGAGATATTAACTGTTTACGCTCGATGAACTAATATTCCAAGAGATCGTGACACATCCTATTTTCTCGGGCTTAGCGCGAAAGTATCTGTTGTCGCAGGGTTTTTTAACTGATGATAATGTTTTCGCGCACGCCATAATTTCAGATAGCGATAAAACGGGACAGTAGGATAAATATGATGCACCAGATGATAATTTTGAAACAATAATATGGGTGTCAACAACCATTCCATCCCGACACGATTGGACGTACTTCGAAAAGGATCATCAATTGCTTTTACCCGATGCGGGTAATGAGGCAAAAAATCAAAGGTAATTGCCAAAAATATTGCTGTAATGCGGTTCGGAAGAATAAATAACAACAAGTAATACTCTAGCCAATCAGCGACCATAACAGCTATTAGTATCACCACTCCAAAAAGAACTGCCAAGGCCATTTCTGTGCGTTCACCTCTAGGTCTTTGCATAAACACTGAAGGCTTCAAATAGCGGTAGAGGTAATTTACATCTAGCGTCGCCCACTTCAGCGGCAGAAGCCAGCGCGGCCCACTACCAACATAAACATCAGGGTCTTTCTCTTTATCGTTGGTGAACCGATGATGCTGCATATGAACATAGCGGAAGGCACGAAAAAATGGCACCGGCGACTGCAATACAGTAGCAAATCGGCCAACCCAATCGTTAAGTTCACGTTGAGAGCTCACCGCACCGTGGGATGCATCATGAGCCGGTGTGAAAGAAAAGTAAGCCGCAATGGCATTAATCATAATGCCCCAGTAGAGCGGAAGAACACCGTTGATAGCAGCGATAGTTGACAAACCAAAGAGCACATAGGAGGCAACAAGAAGCACAATAGTAGGCCAGGCGATTGTTGGCCTTCTCATTAACGCTTTAAAAAGCTGTCGATCATCTTGTTGATCAGATAGGACGGAACGTGTGTTCATCGAAGACATACCTTTTGGGCACATTTACTTAGACTAGTATTCGATAGTTCAGTAGAAATGGGCAGAGCAAAAAATGACAGCAGGGGGACAAATAGTGACAATATAGCGATAAAGACGTTACACTTGGAGACAAAGTCCATACAGACAGCATAACTGGTTGATAAGACATAGAGGTTAGCCACATGGGAAACTACAAAAATGCTCCCTCTAGCTATGCTCGTATCCTATTTCGATATTTAGGGCTGACCGAGGCAAATAGCCAAGCATATTTTGTCGGTACAACCGTATCTTACAGGCAATTAATGACGCTAGATGGAACTATTTCTAGCGATGACATGGCGACAATCTACAGGAATGCTCTGGCCATCTCAGGCCGTGACGATTTAGGACTGTTAGTGGGCAGCCAATTAAATCTACCAACCCATGGCCCCCTCGGTGTTGCTGCCTTTAGCGGGCCTGATCTTGAAACCGCAGTGACATTGCTGGCCAACTTCGGGCAAATCCGAGCAAACTTTTTTCATACGTCAGTCAGCGACCATGCCGCCGGCCTGAAAATCAACTTTTGTGAGATGTTTGATTTGGGCGATTTGCGCTTATTTATAACAGAAGCTGTATTGAGTGGACTATTTTCGGCCATCGCTTTTTTCATCGGGGCCCACCAGTTCAAAGGCCAAGTCTATTTCTCTTATGCGAAGCCAAACCACTGGCGAAAGTATCATCGCGCCTTTGGTGACAATATACAGTTTAATCATACGGTCACTGAAATAATCATTTCATCATCGCTATTGTCAACGCCATCACCAGTGGCCGATGCCGCCTTGCATCAGGAGGCCATGGCAATCTGTGAGCAGCAGATGAGAGCCTTTACTGCAGATCAAACAACAGATTCTGGATTATCACTCAAACAAAAAGTATCAACATTGATCATTGAAAACCCGGGTAGGATATGGACCTTGCGCGAAGTGGCAGAAAAGCTCTGTATGAGCTCGCGAACCCTCATCCGAAAATTGCATTTAGAGGGTACTACATTTCAGATAATTCGCGACGAGCTGGCCAAAAAACAGGTGGTGACATACCTAAAAGATACCAACTTAACCGTTGAAAGTGTTGGCCATTTAATGGGATTCAGTGATGTCTCCAGCTTCAGGCGCAGTTTCAAAAGATGGTTTGAAGAGACGCCCTCAGAGTACATCGCGAGAAATCGACCAGCCAAAGCCCCAATGGATAACAGCATTGGTGTGTAAATTTTAGCCCGCTGTGATCAGGGTGCCAAAACGGGTTTCACCACTGGCAATACTGGTGAATGCTTCAGTATCGCGAGCATCGGCAACAGCAATGGTATCCACCCCAGAGGCCAATACGGATAAAGCCTCCTCTACCTTTGGGATCATGCCGCCGACAATGGTGCCATTATCGATATATTGTCGCGCCGTGGTCGCAGTGAGATGGGAAAAACGGCTGGCAGGATCGTCTATATCCTTGTAAATGCCGCCAACTCCGGTGACAAAAATAAGTAGCTGTGCTGACATCTGCCGGGCAATCTGCACTGCAGTGGTATCCGCATTAATATTAAACGTCTCACCTTGCTGATTGATGCCCAACGAGGCAACCACAGGCACTTGGTCAGCCGTCAATAAACTGTGTAATAGGGCTGCATTGATCGCTGTTACATCGCCAACCTCACCAAAATCCACCAGATCTTGACCACCGCCAGACACCCTTATTGGCGGTCTCCGCTCGGCCACAATGAGCTTACCCGACGCGCCGTGACAGCCAAACGCGTTAACGCCACTGGTTTGCAATAGGGACACTAAATCAACATTGACCTGACCACATAAGACTTGTTTTACCAACATCAGATCATCTTTACTGGTGATCCGTCGACCCGCTACTTTGCGAGGTTTTATACCACAGCGGGACTGCATGGCAGACACTTGAGGGCCACCGCCATGTAAAATGATGACATGCCAATTATTGGCTATCAACTGTGAAACATTGTTGCCGATTCCAGCACACTGACCCTCATCGAGCAGTATGTCACCACCGACCTTAATCACCGCAATGGGTTTACCATCATTGCTTGTCTGCAACGGGTAGGTCATGGCCACATACCTAAATCATTCAACTGGTAATTATTGTCCTTGCCGGTCATCAGGTTGAAATTCTGCATCGCCTGGCCCGCACCCCCTTTTATGAGATTGTCCAACACGGTGGTAACGCACAGGGTTTGTTTGCCATCGGCCCGTGTTTCACTAAGATCAAGGCCGATTTCTATGCGAGCAGAGTTTTTCACCGCCACTACTTCGGGTGAAACCCCTTTGGGCAACACCGAGATTAAAGGAAAGTCGCGATAATAATCCTGGTACATAGCGCGCAAGTCATCTTCGCCGAGCCCTGCAGGTATATCCAGCTGCGAAATTGACATCATGCCGCGGGTCATGGGTGCGGATAGGGGAACAAAATCCAGTTGAACCTCAGCGGCACCCGCTGCCGCTAAAGTCTGCAATATCTCTGGTGTATGCTGGTGTTGAAACACCTTGTAGGTTTTCATGTTGTTGCTTCGCACACTGTGGTGATTGCCAACCTGAGGATGAACACCAGAACCCGTTGAACCGGTCAGAGCAACCACCTTTACTGCCGTTCTTTGCATGTGCCCGGCATCGGCAAGCGGCAGTAACCCGGTGGCTATACAGGTGGCAAAACAGCCGGGGTTGGCCACGTACTTAGCCTCCCTAATGTCATCGGCAAACAACTCGGGCATGCCGTAGACAAAGGTGCCCAATCGCTCCGGGCAGGGGTGTCCATCGGCATAGTAACGCCTATAGTCGCTGATCTCTTTGAGCCGAAAATCACCCGATAGGTCAATAATCCTCACATCCAGATCAAACAGTTCCATGGCAACACCTGCGGTGATAATGTGGGGCATTGCCAAAAATACAATATCCGCACCAGCGACGCATTCCTGTGGCGAGATATCTTCAAGAATAATGTCACTGCGCCCCCAGAAGGCTCGGTTGACCTCACCTATGTGCTTGCCTATGTGGTCCTTGCTCGAAACGCGCAGTATTTCCACGTCGTCGCGGCTGAGCAGATTCCGCAGTAGCTCAGCGGCAAGGTAGCCGGAACCACCGATAATAGAGACTTTGGTTTTATTCATGATTATCCGCCTTGGTTGTATTGTCCGGTCTTATAACCACCAGTGCTCGTTGGCCTATGGCAACATTTTCGTTGGGAAATAGAATGCGCTCTCCATCCACGGCCACAGTGTAGCCATGGTTGCCATCAACAGCTAACTGATCACCCACAGTGAACTCGGTGAAGTTGGCTGTTGTGCTGGCAAAGCACAACTGGAAGCGGTGGCTGTGTTTAATAATTTCTGCCGCCACTGTGAAAGATTTTGGCAATTTGGCTGCTAGCGGGGCCTGAGTGTCACCACTGACCAGCCTATTCAGCCCAGAAATTACGCCAGACAGGGTTGCTAGATCGTTCTCTCCGAAAGGTCTGGCCTTGCCAAGTTCCAGAGTAAAGCTGATGGCGCCAAGGTGCTGTGCAGTGAACGCTGAATAGGTAGCACTTTGCTTGTTGGTCTTAACGACAGCCTCCACACCCCATTGACCGAGCATCGAGCACTGCTCTTTGAGCTGTGACGACCATGAAACATTTGGCGACATGGCAAACTTTTCACAGCGGGAATCTCTAATCGTGGTATGTAGATCATAATGAAACTTTCCCGCAGTAGCCTGGTTGAAAAAATCTCTGGAGTGGTTCATTAACCCGATACAGCGGCGACGCTCAGGACTGTCTTCATCGGTACTATTGAAATCATTATTGAACAGACGATTCATGTTTTCATCGACTTGGCGACAATTGGCATTCATAGCATCTGGATTAGCCATCACGATAAGTAGGTTGTGCTTAACCCATAGCTTGCCTGAAAAAATATCACTCACCAGTTGATCAATTATTTCAATGGGTGCAGTTTCGTCGCCGTGAACCCCCACCGACAGCAAAATTGAATCAGCTGACCGCTGATCCAGAGGACGGAAAGATAAAACTCCCCGATCCCACAACTCTGCCACAACATCATCGGCGAGTCGCACGCTGTTACTGCGCCCCTGCGCCGCTGAATCCAAGGTCGCTCCCAGAAAGCTCTGGTTGCCGAAGAGTTGTTGTTGATAATCAGTCATTACATTAGGCCCGCTGAAAAGAGTAGAAACTGCCAATGTCCATGATCTGGGTTAACTCATCCAGCGCGGCTCTGCTTTCATCCAGCAAATCTGGGTCGGCCAGGTCACTGGTCCGTAACTCATCGCGATAATGCTTGTCCACCCAGCGGTTTAAACGCGAAAACAGCTGATCATCTAAGATGAAATTGGCATTCACCCGAGCTAACTCCTGCTCGGTCAATACCACGCGCAAACGCAGACAGGCCGGGCCGCCACCGTTGCGCATGCTCTGTCGGACGTCGACAAACTCCAGGTTTTTAATCGGGGTGTCTTGCTCAATAAGATCCAGCAAATAGTTGTGGACGGCGGGGTTTTCCCGACTTTCCATCGGCAGTATCAGAGTCATATCCTCACTGTTGGGCAGATTGACCAACTGCGAGTTAAACAGGTAGGACTGGATGGCATTTTCTAAGGACACGGATCGGTCTGGCACCTGGACAAAATGAAGTGGTTGCCCTTCAAAAGCCTGAGTGACACCATCGATTAGATCCGCTTTGTCTTGAAAGGCGAGTTCGTGCATGAACAACACATTTTTGTTGCTGACACTAACCACGTCATTATGAAAACCGCCAGCGTCGATAACCTTAGCGCTTTGACGCGCCATCACTACTTTATCATCGTGCAATTGGTGTCTGCGCGCGATGGCCATAGAGGCCTCCAGTGACTGTCTCGCCGGAAAATCAGTATCGCGTCGAGAATCGCCAAAATCGCGGCGGCCATAGACAAATAACTCGACGCCCTGATCACCATAGTTACTGCACAGACGATTGTGATTGGCAGCGCCTTCATCGCCAAGGTGTACGCCACCCCTGAGTGCATCATGATGAGCAAAACAGGCTGAGTTATTAAAAATAACCTTCAATAATCTGCTGGTGGTTTCAGCTTCTATGGAACGATGAAACATGCTCTTGAGATTCGCTGGGGTAAAATGAACGCGGCCATCAGCTGTATCAGCACTGGGCGATACGGTGGCGGCATTTGCCGCCCACATTGAGGATGCGGAATAGCACATGGCCAAAAGATGGGGCGCAGATGATGATACTTTGGCGATAACCTCGCTATCCGAACCGGTAAATCCCAAATGCCTTAAGGTTGGCATATGCAAACGCTCTTGAGGGAGCAAAACACCTTGTTTTAAGCCCAATTGATGCAGACGAAACATCTTCGCCAAGCCCTCTTTGGCCGCTTGACGAGGATGGGAAACTAATTTGGCATTGTTGGTGGAGGCCAAATTTCCCTCAGACAGTCCTGCGTAATTGTGCGTGCTGCCGATAAGACCATCAAAATTCATTTCAACTGTAGCGGACACTTCTTCTTCCTTCTATCATTGTAATAAGGTCATCAACGCCAGACCATATTCACTGTTCTGTTCTACTCTGCTCTGCTTTACAGCGCCACAACTCTGACAGAGTCACCTGTTTGTAAATTTAGCGCCTGCAAGGTTTTTGCCGACAATCCCACTGTCCCATCATCAAACATTTTCAATTGACTAATGCAGGATGCAAACTGGGCAGCATCGCCACCACATACCAGATATTGCTGGTTATCGAGGTTGTCCGTCTGCTGTGCAATTGGCAGGCGCTTGCTGTTTTTAATGGTGGCGAGCTGATCAATAAAGGCATCGACACTGGGCGCGCCGTCAAAAATATCGATTTGGCCTCGCCAGTGGAAACCCTCCTTCTCCAACATGGCCAACGCGGGTCTACCCTGATCATTCGGTCTGCCAATGACTTGTTGTGCTTCCGGCGGCAATAAATTGACATAGATCGGCTGTTTGGGCATCAAGTCAGCGATAAACTGATTACCGTTTATAGCGCCAAATAAGTCAGCCTCTGAGAACCCCATAGCAAAAAAATGTTGACCTATGGCATCCCAAAAGGGTGACCGCCCATGCTCATCAAAATAACCGCGCAGGTCGGCCATCACTTGATCGGGAAACCGCTCTCTAAACTCAGCCATAAACAGGTAACGACTTCGAGCCAGTAGTTTGCCGTTACCATTTTTACGGTAGTCACTGTCTAAAAATAACGTCGCCACCTCTGCAAAGCCTTCAAAATGATTGGACAAATTCAAGGTCTCCACTGTGACTTTCTTGTCCAATGCTCTGTGAGAGTGGGTCACTTTGTTGATTTTGTAGGAATAAAACTGATCCTCCTCGCCCAACCGAGCGATAATGGCCGCCGTACCCACCAAGCGTTTGTTGTCTGTGTCTTCCATCACCAACAGATAGTTTTCTCGCCCCGGTTCTGTCACTGACACAGATAAACTGGCAATGGATTTTTCAATTTTCTTGGCCAACACCTCACGGTCTGGCGGCAAGGTAGTCATACCCGGAAAGGCAGCCTGGGCCAAGCCCAATAAGCCATCGATATCTTCTCTTCTAATAGGCCTTACAATGAGCATGGCTGAGCACCTTGAATAAACATTTGCGATACTGTCTTCATTATTTTTTACCTATAGCTCCTTGGCCATCACAGCCCGCACTGAGGTCTCGAAAATATCAACGATGTCGTCGATGTCACTGGTGGTACAAATTAATGGCGGCGAAAATGCCATGGAATCCAACGTCGGCAACGGTCTTGCGATCAACCCATTTTGATAACATTGTGCTGCAATTTTGGCTGATATTTTGCTGCTTTTATCAAAGAACTGTCTGTCGGTTTTGTCTTTAACAAATTGCACTGCAGCGATCATGCCAGTGCCGCGCACCTCGCCGACAAAACTGTCCTCTGCAAAGCGCTGCCGTAACTGTTGATGAAAATATGTCCCCACGCTACTGGCGTTTTCCACCAGGTTTTCGTTTTCGATAATATCCAGATTCGCCATGGCCACAGCGGCACCAACTGGGTGGCCAGCATAGGTATAGCCATGGGCGAAATTGCCATTCTTCACCGAACCCTGCTTGACTGTCTGCCATATTTCATCGCTGACAAAAGATGCCGAGTAAGGGAAATAACCACTGGTTAGCGCTTTTGCTGTGGTCATCATGTCCGGCTTGAGATCGTACACCTCACTGCCAAACCATTTGCCCAGGCGGCCATAACCACAGACCACTTCATCGACAATAAATAAAATATCATGGCGCTTGAGCACATTCTGAATCGCCTCAAAATAACCCTCCGGTGGTGTCACCACCCCGCCAGCACCCAGTACCGGCTCTGCGATAAATGCAGCGACGGTATCTGCGCCCTGAGCCACAATCAGGTCTTCCAACTGTTGCGCTCGTCGCAGCGAAAACTGCAACTCTGTCTCGCCCTCTAAACCGTAGCGGTAGAAGTCTGGCGACTCAGTATGCAAAATATTCTCTAGAGGCAAATCAAAGTCTGAATGAAAGGATGGCAAGCCGGTAAGACTGGCCGTTCCCAGGGATGTGCCATGGTAAGCCTGCCATCGCGAGATAATTTTTTTCTTCGCCGGCTTGTTGCGAATGTTGTTGATGTACCAAATTATTTTTATAAGACTGTCGTTACCGTCGGAGCCACCGCTGCCAAAGAACACTTTGGACAACCCCTCGGGAGCCTTATCCAAAAGACGCTCGGCCAGCGCTATCTGTGGTTCGTTCGACATGCCTGAAAACGTGTGATAATAGCCCAGCTCTAGAGCCGCCTTATGCATGGCCTCCGCCAACTCTTCACGACCGTAACCCACATTGACACACCATAGACCGGCCACCGCATCAATGAGCTGTTTGCCCGAGCTGTCACGCACGTAGATTCCCTGTCCAGATTGAATAATCTTAGATCCGGACCGGGAAAATTCGTCGGCATGGGTTGCCGGGTGGAGAATAGATTGAGCATCAATGTCAGCAAGGTTTCTCATGGTACATCGCCTGTAGTCAGTTAATACCCAAACATAATAGACAAAGGCAAAGTCAAGCGATATAGCAATATTTTGTAAATATTTGCTATTAATTTATCATTTTGTTCAACTATAATATCAAAATAGTCAATTTAGACTTAAACAGACAATCCACTAACAACATCGGCAAACATTATGCTTAACAATGACCGTGGCGTGCGTTACGACTCCGTTGATCGTGATCTTATTTCACTGCTCAGAACAGACGCCAGAGCATCTATTTCGACATTGGCCAAAGCCTTAAAAGTCTCCCGTGGAACAGTACAAAATCGGCTCGACAGACTGATTGCCAGCGACGCTATTTTGGGCTTTACCATTAGAGCCAGCGCCAGTGTCGATGACAGCGCCATTCGCGCGGTGATGATGATTGAAATTACCGGAAAATCCACCGCTGACATCATCAAAAAATTGCGCGGCTTACCGGAACTACAAAAGGTGCACACAACCAATGGCGCCTGGGATTTAGTTGCTGAAATTCAAGCCTCAAGCTTGGCTGATTTTGATAATGTGCTGAGAGAAGTGAGACTGATTGATGGCATTGCCAACAGCGAGACCAGCATTTTGCTAAGTACCATCTAAACCATACCAACTTGGGTTATGCCATAGGCTTACCATCAAGATAAAGTATTGTTTTTCAGACTATCTCTATTCCAAAGTGGAGTGAGCGAAGTGGAAATAAAATGGCCCTGATTCCATCGATAACCAGTCTTTTTGTGACAACCACTAAGCAGTACTTCAGTCTGCATCATCCGCAGCAAAAGTTGATATTTTTTACAGTCTATCGATGACATTAATAATTGCCACACAGCTGAACATAATTATCTTTCGGGAACACCCGCCATGAAACCACCTGACAGGCCGTGAAATTAGCATGGGTGGTCATCTGGCTCTCATTGGATAGATAAAAACCGCTTATTTTGACAGGTGTAACACCCTTTTATATAGTGAGTGCGGCAAGTTTTTCTTAGCAACTCCAAGCGCTAAACAATAAACGTACAGCCTTTAAATAGAGACAAAACAATAGGCTCCGCGATACAAATGGCTATTTTCACTATGCAACTTATGATTCTAAGGGGATAAAATGTTAGACGTTTTGAAGCAAATCACTGCCGCCATGACCGCACCAGATCAGATGTTTGCTATCACTGAGACCGAGGTCCATGGCAACCTGATGAAAACCTGGGCGAACGCGCCGGGATCACTGCGCGACCTATGGCTAAGTACCAGCGTGCATGGTGAGAGGGACTATCTGGTTTTTGAGGATGAACGCTGGACGTACAACCAAGCTCACGAACAGGTAGCGCGTATCGCTAACTGGCTCACATCCCAAGGCATCCAGCAGCACGACCGCGTAGCCATCGCCATGCGCAACTACCCCGAGTGGCTGCTGTGCAACTGGGCCATCGCCTCCATAGGTGCCGTGACAGTGGGCATCAATGCCTGGTGGGTGGCAGAGGAATTAAAGTACGGTTTAACCGATTCCGAGGCCAAAATGTTGATTTGCGATACCGAGCGGCTCGGTCGCTTCAGCGACATTGCAGAAGAATTCTCCGAGCTGCCTGTGGTGGCTGTGCGCACCCATGAGACCCCGACATGGGCCACCTCCTGGCGCGAGGTTCTAAAGGCAGAACCCTCTATGCCCTCAGTCATTATTGATCCGGATGACGACGTCTGTATCTTCTACACCTCTGGCACCACCGGCTTCCCAAAGGGTGCCCAACTGACCCACCGCAGTTGCGTTAGCCAACTATTAAGTGCCCTGTTTGTTGGCCTCAGTCAAAACACGGCAAATGCCCTGATCAAAGGTGAGCAGCCTCCCAATCCTGAGGATCCCAACGCTGTTCCTCCAGCAGGATTGGTGACCACTCCATTGTTTCACGTCACCGCCATGAACAGCGTGGTGCACAGTATCACTGCCTCCGGAGGCAAGCTGGTGCATATGTACAAGTGGGATGCAGGCGAGGCGCTGCGCCTGATAGAGCAGGAAAAAATCACTAACTTCAGTGGTGTGCCCCTTATGGGCCGAGAATTGATTAGTCATCCCGACTTCCACAGCCGGGATGTTTCATCGCTGATGAGCCTCGGTGGCGGTGGCGCACCAGTACAACCGGATCTGATCGAAAAAATCGATAGCGGCGGTGGCCATGCAGTGCCGGCCCAAGGCTATGGCCTGACCGAAACCTGTGGCTTGGCAACCGGCAGCTACGGGGCCTTTTTAACCAGCAAACCCAACAGCGCGGGCTTGATAGTTCCGGTTTGTGACATCAAGGCTGTTGACGAGCAGGGTGCGGATCTGCCCCGCGGTGAGATCGGTGAAATCTGTATTTATGGCCCTCACATTATTAAGGGTTACCTCAATCGTCCCGACGCCACCGCCGAAACCATAGTCGACGGCTGGCTGCACACTGGTGACATTGGCTATCTTGATGAAGACAACTTCGTATATCTGGTTGACCGCGCTAAAGATATGGTGCTGCGTGGCGGTGAAAACATTTACAGCTCCGAGGTAGAAGCGGCTATTTTCAACTATCCTGCTGTTGCCGAGTGCGCAGTATTTTCTGTACCAGATGATCGACTTGGAGAAGAAGTGGGATGCGCTATTTTCCCAGCGCCCGGCAATGAAATCAGCCCACAGGCACTGAGAGAGTTTTTACGAGAGAAACTGGCTGCCTTTAAGATACCCCGTTATATTTGGGTGGTGGAGCAGCCCCTGCCCCAAAACGCCAGCGGCAAGTTTCTTAAGCGCGACCTTAAGGAAAAGCTAAATCTTGCAGATGCCCAATAAGTAGCTGGTTCGTTGCCTGAAGCGCTACGTTGTAGTCTAAGCGCTTTGGCGCTTCAGGCATACCACTGGAACCTGTGCAGGAAACACTAGAATAAAGTGCTCGAAGGTTGAGCGCCGGTCAAATCTTGATTTAGGCGAGAGAAGCAAGAGCTAGCTTCAACTCTGACACAAGGTCTGTGTTGTTCAGCTCGTATTTCTCTTGATCAAAGTTGTCATAAAAACTCGGGATTGAAAGGCTTGCTCTTACCTTTCCATTGAAAAAGTGCGCGGACTCTGTTGCTAAAGTTAAGACGCTTCTCGCACCACCGGGTCCAGGTGAAGTCGATAACATCAGAATCGACTTACCTTGATACACTTTCTGGTTTTCGCGAGATGCCCAATCAAAAAGATTTTTGTAAGCGACAGTATAATTTCCGTTGTGTTCAGCGTAGGAAATTAACAAGGCATCTGCGTCTTGTATTTTTTTAAGGAATCGAGATGCGGCATCAGGGATACCATGCGCTTCTTCAAGATCACTGCTATACATAGGCATTTCGTAGTCATTAATATCGATTATCTCCACTTCATGATTTTCTAATAAAGTAGCTGCATAATTGATCAGACTCTTATTGATGGATTTGCGACTGTTGCTTGCTGCAAAGGCTAAAATTTTCATTTCTTTCTCCAAATAGTTTGTTTATTGATATTGATCGTTGCGTTATTTCAAGTGACCTAGCTTGCCGGCGGAAAAGTCCGCTTCAACTTGTGCAATCTCAACTTCTGTATTCATCACGAAAGGGCCTTTCTGAATAAAATCTTCGGCGATAGGCTTGCCTGCAAAGAGGGCAAAATGAGCTTGTTGATTTCCAGAATTAGAAACTCGAACTGTATTGAGTGATGTTTCGCCGGACGACGAGATGGCAATAGATTGGCCCGCTAAAAGATTTATTTCTTGCTCACAAATAGCCATATCGAGCTCCCCTTTGATGGCGTAAAGCCAGGCGTTTTCCCCACCTTTCAATTGGTGAGAGAACGTCGATTGAGCATCAATGCGCCCATCGAGAATAGTCATAGGTGATGCCGGTGCTTGCTGACCGGAGATGCCATTAGTTTCACCGAGCACAATTCGAATACGACCACCATGTTCCTCATAGACGGGCATGTCTTGAGCCCTCACATGGAGATAACTGGGTTCACTTTTCTTGTCCGCAGATGGCAGGTTGACAAACACTTGTAACCCGTGAATTTTCGCGCCCTGTCGGGGCGACTCATCGTGGATAACGCCCGCTCCTGCTTTTAGCCAGTATAGGTCACCGGGCATCAAATCAAAGTCATTGCCAAGTGAATCCCTGTTGTGGAATAGACCGTCGCTGTCTTCAAAAAGTACTGATACGGCAGATAGTCCTGCGTGAGGGTGCGGGCCGAAAGTCGGTGCTGTCATCCTGTAATGGTCCACCATGACTAAAGGATCCATCGAACCAGAATAATCTTTTTCTTTAAACGTCATGGCCGTAAAACCGCTTCCGATCTCAAGAGCTTTGCCGTACTTAGCCGATGTAAAGTTTACAGGTGAAGCTAGATTAAGTGCAGATTTGCCGGCAGATTTTGATGTTGTATGCATTCTTTGATCTCCTGATTCGCTGTTGTCTAACCATGGATTTGATAGTAGCATTAGAACGATAAGGTCTTATAGACACAAAAAACAAAATATTCGTTCCATAATTAGAACGATACGTCTGAAGCCACAAAGTCCAAAGCAGATAAATGATCGACTTAAATGACTATTTTTATTTTGTCCATGTAGTAGAAAAGCAAGGCTTTTCTCCGGCTGCGAAAGCTCTTGATATCCCGAAATCTCGTTTGAGTAGGCATGTGTCGAAGCTGGAAGAAAGGCTTGATATCAAGTTAATTCAAAGAACATCTCGCCAATTTAAGGTGACGGAACCGGGTCAAGTTTTCTACCAGCATGCGAAGGCGCTCCTGGAAGAAATGGAAGCGGCAGAAGCTGCCATTCAGAGTAGAAAATCCGCCTTAAGCGGTCGTGTAACCATGAGCTGCTCGGTGGGCTTGGCCCAATTTGCAATTAAAAATCTAGTACTTCAATTTTTGGCGGACCACCCAAAAATCGAGCTAGTTCAGCAAGTCACCAATCAGAATATTGATTTGGTGTCTTCCGGTATCGATGTAGCAATACGTGGCCACACTGACACCTTACCTGATTCGAGTATTATTCAGCGGCACCTGACTACGGTTTCATGGTATTTGTTTGCCAGTCCCGGCTATTTGGCAAGAACAGGCACCCCCAAATCACCTTATGATTTATTTAAGCGGCAAAGCTTAAAGGTGGGTTGGCAGCCCGCGTCGGGGCATTGGACACTGCAGGATAAGGAAGGACTTAAAACCATGGTACCTTTTAATCCACAACTGTGCAGTGATGACATGGGCACCCTCAAAAGTGCGGCGATGGAAGGGCTTGGAATTGTAAGCCTACCCGCCTATTTGTGCAGAGAAGAAATAGCAAACGGCTCTCTAGTCAGGGTGTTACCGAACTGGATTTCAGATAAAGCCCAATTAAGTCTTATGACCCCTTCAAGGAAAGGTCAGTCACCCTCCGTCAGAAAGTTTAGTGAATTTTTACTTGATAATTTGAATGACCAAATAAGCGACTAACAACCAATCTGTTGTTGCTTTCTGCGTTTTTCTAGCTCTTGTTATCTTACTTTTTTGAACCTAAATTTGTGTTTGTTAGTAGTTTACGTCTCGATTTCCTTGGCCAATCTTAAAGGCTATTCAAACTGATCCCAGTAAGCAATCTCGCGGTAGTGGTCGGTCAAAAAATCTATAGATGCACACAGTTTGGTTGCAATGAATTTTCGATGGGTTAGACGGCACAGAATGCGACGGAATCCAATGCTTTTCGCGCAATAATGTTTTACAAGCTGGATAACGACAAAAAATGATCACTGTTAGTTCGTAGCGATTAGTTCTTAGCGATTGCTTTTCTCGGGAATTATTGCTCAGTTGACTGACCAATAATACTCAAACACTGGTCGTAGTGATTTTGATTGTGGATATACTTGATAGCTTGATTGTTCTGTCGAACTGCAGTCAGACACAGATCCAATGTTTGGCTGCGGACATGTTGAATGGCCATGCCATCAATTTTCAATGCTGTTAAACATAAGTCGCTACTTTGGTCATGCACATATTGAAGCGCCATAGGATTTATATGCACTGCTGCTAGGCATATTTCTGCCGTTTGCATACGCACACATAGCAATGCAGATACGTCTTGCTTGAAAGCTTCGATACAAAGATTCAATGTTTGGTCGTCTACCTCAGTGAGGGCAAGATAATTTTGTCGTACGGCCACGAGTGACAGTTCCTGTGATTGCTCATTTAGGTCTATAAGGGCTAAACCATTTTGTTTCAGGGCAGCAAGACAGACGTCTTGTGTCTGATTAGCGACATCAATAACGGCAAGTCCATTGTTTGTCACTGCGGCTAAACAAAGTTCTTCGGTTTGCTCTGCATCGTTTACATAGCGCAGAGCCAGCCCATTTTGATTGACCGCAGTAAGGCATATTTTTGCAGTCTTGTTGTGCACATGTTTCAGTGCCATCCCATCCACTTTCACAGCTGCTAGAGAGATCTGGTCTATTGTTTTCAGAGATGCTCTGTCTAATTTTGATAGTTTGATATGGCGAAGTGCGCTGGGTTTTTGTTTCACCGCGATCAGGCAGATCTCATAGGTCTGTTGACTTATGTACCGTAACGAGCCTCCATCTGACTTTACTGCAGCCAGGCATATAGATGTTGTTTTGTCGCGAACATAGCGCACAGCATTACCTTTTTGATGCACTGCTGCTAGGCAAATCACAGGAGTCTGTTCCTTTACATATCGCAGAGCTTCACCGTTCTGCTGAACAGCGGCGAGACAAATACCAGGGGTCTTGTCTAACACATATCGCAATGAATCCCCGCGGTTTTGTACCGCAGCTAAACAAATTTCCGAGTTTTGGTTTTTTACATTGGCCAGAGCAAAACCATCTTGTTGAACAGCTGCAAGGCATACTTCATGAGTTTGTTTTGTAACATACCGAAGAGCAAAGCCGTGTTTTTTGACGGCTTCAAGACAGAGTTCTGGCTGCTGGTCATGCACATATTGCAATGACAGAGCTGAACCACTGACAGCCATGGAGCAAATGTGCGGAGTCTGATGTTTTACATACTGAAGTGCGTGAGCATTTTGTGTAACAGCGGCTAAACAAATTTCATCTGTTGGATTATCGACATATTTGAGGTTTATTCCATCGGTTTGAACATCTCTAAGGACATCTTGCTCACTTGATGACACAGTCTTCAGCAATTTGAGTAGTCGACCCAGCCTATTGAGGACTGATATATGGCCATTCTGGTTCACCGAATGCTTAGATTGTGATCGCTGTTTCACCATTTACCGACTTTGCTCGCTAATATAGTCTTAACGTTTATGATACCCCAAACTTTTCTGAGAAATTTATTGAAGGGAGATCGAGATCATTTGTCAAGACAGTTAATAGCCATTTGTGTTTTAACCTGTGTTATTGATCAGCTAAATTTTAAAAGTTTGTAAGTAATTACTTTATTCATTTGACTTTGATCTAAACAATTCGTACCCGCTGATATTTCTGTGGTAACAGGTGCTATGAAGCAGTGTAATTAATCAAGAATAGAGGCGCAAACAAGATAATTTTCTTTTCCACGCACAAAGCGAAGTGCTTCTTTATTCTGTTTCACAGCCGCTATGCAGACTTCTTCGGTCTGATCTAAAACATACTTTAGCGCTCTGCCATCCTGTCTGACTGCCGCCATACAAATATCTACTGTTTGCCTGCGCACATATTGGAGAGCCTGGCCGGACAAACGAACCGCTGTCAAACATATGTCATTTGTCTGTTCATGGATATGTAAAAGAGCGGAACTATCCTGTGTTACTGCTAATTCACATATCTCCTTTGTTTGATTAACTACATCCACCAATGAGCGCTGATTTTGCATTACTGCTGTTCGGCAGATTTCCGCGGTTTGCGTGACAACATCGCTTAGCATTAAACCGTTTTGTTGAACTGCGGCAAGGCAGATACGATCAGTTTGTTCAATCACAAACCGCAGAGCTTCACCTCTATCAGTGACAGCTGCAAGGCAAATTTCTTTGTTTTGGATTGTAGTATCCACTAATGCCATACCATTGTTTTTACAGGCGGCGAGACAGATCTCATCCGTTTGATTGACAACATATTGCAATGCAAGTCCATTTTGTTGAACCGCTGCCAAACAGATTTCATCAGTTTGGTCGTCCACATAGCGCAGCGCTGTACCATGATTTTCAACAGCTTTAAGACATATTTCCGGATATTGTTTGTTTACATGTTGCAGAGCGTCACCATTTTGTTGCACCGCAGCTAGGCATATAGCAACATTTTGGTTTTCATCTTCCAGATATCTCAGTGCGAGACCGTCCTGTTGCACCGCTTTCATACAGACATCCGGATGTTGCTCTCCAACATACTGTAGAGCACATCCCTTTTGATCGACTGCAGCAAGACAAACATGTAGATTATATTCACGAACATATTCAAGTGCGTTGCCATCTTGTTTTACAGCTTCAAGACATACCTCAAAGGTGGGTTCGCGAATGTATTTAAGCGCGGACCCATCTTTTTTCACTGCTGCCAAACAGAGTTCAGGTAGCTGATCGCGTACATACTGGATTGCCAGAGGATTATTGTTTATGGCTGTTTGGCAAATTTCGGCAGTCTGATCGTGCACATAGAGTAATGCATGACCATTCTGCTCAACTGCTGCAAGGCTAATTTCAACTGATTGCTCTCTGATATTTTGGATAGACAAACCATCTTGTCTCACCGCACTGAGCGCCCTGGAATGTTTTTTTTGATTCATACCGCGTATTTTGAAAAAAACGCGGTCGATCCATTGATGGAGTAAATTAATAATGCTACCTCAGACGGCTGCTTGTGTTAAAGCACTAAAGTATGGGACTTTTATTCTATTTATAATATATTTAGATACTCTAAACAGGATAAAAGTTCAAAATAACTTGTTCTATTGGTTATCTAAACGCACTGCAGACTGGGTAATCTCTATATGAAAATTTGCACTTATAACAAGAATAAGTGCGCAGCTTACCTACTTATAGCTCTAGCCCACTGATTTATACGTTTCAGCCGCTTTCACTCGTTGCACGCAGTGCCCATGGCTTAGCCATTTACTGTTACTAATGCCCCTAAAGTACTGATCCCAGTATAGGGTTTTGCGCACTCGTTTCTCGCGTGATTTAAACTAAGTCAGTGATTCGTTCTGCGCCTTAAAGCCCCTTTCGGGGCTGTTTTTTGGTGGAGGCGGCGGGAATTATTCGTCCTTCCTCCTCACCCCTGAGGGGTCGCCGTCACCTTGCTACTGCTCTGTCTCGCCACCTTTCTATTGAAAGAGTAGCTCGGCTTAAACCCACTACGCGGGGCTTTTCATCGTTGCACTCTAACAAATAAAAAACCCCAACCCTTTCGGGTTGAGGTTTTATTTGTTGGTGGAGGCGGCGGGAACTGTACATAGAATGTAAGCTATTGATTAGTATAGGGTTATTTAAATTTAAAATCCCACTGTGTTACTTCTTGTGTTACTTTAATCTACATCCTGTCAAACTCTTTTCAAGTTATAAAGCGCATTGGAGAACATTAAGTATTAGAACGTAAACTGCCCTCAAACAAACCATCAACCAACGATTTGCGATAGTTCTCAAGGGTACTATATGGCCGGCTGGCTACGCCACTTTCAACTGCAGCCTGTGCAACTGCAGGTGCGATGTAAT